>Ga0209692_10000123_pt1 | contig 258838 bp, 230 predicted proteins | sample tdDd472_FD_187129 | JGI IMG/M metagenome (GOLD analysis project Ga0209692, IMG submission 187129) | Marine sediment microbial communities from the Atlantic coast under amendment with organic carbon and nitrate - tdDd47.2 (SPAdes)... | ecosystem: Environmental > Aquatic > Marine > Coastal >... | reverse complement strand
GACATCATAGATGGTGTGGTCGCCGTAACGGTCCACCAGGTAAAGCCGGCTGCCGCCGATGCCCTCGATGGCCGGGATGTTGAGCTCCATGGGGCCGGCGTCGCTGGCCACCGCCTGGGCGCCTTTTGCCAGCGCGCGCTTGTAGGCCTGCTTGGCGTCCTTCACCCGAAAGGCCATGGAGCAGATGCTCGGCCCGTGGGCGTAGGCGTAGCGCTGGGCGAAACTGTCGGGCTCGGCGTTGATCAGGAAGTTGACGTCGCCCTGCCGGTAGAGGGTGACGTCCTTTGAACGATGTTTGGCCACGGCCCTGAAACCGAGTTTCCTGAACAATTGACGCAGTTCGTCCGGGTTGGGGGAGGCGTATTCGATAAATTCAAAACCGTCCAGACCCATTGGATTTTCAAACAGATCAGCCATGGAAGTCTCCTGATAATTAAGTTGTTAACTGTCGTAATTATAGTCCTTTATGGGTGAAATATTGTTTTTATTTTTAGCTGATTTCGGATATTATTGAAATGATATTTCGTATAAGAGGGAATTATGGAATGGCGCTTACCCTTGACAGTTCGGATAAGAAAATTCTCGGCCTCATTCAGCGGGACGCCGGCCTGACCCATCAGGAGATCGCCGAGAAGACCGGCCTGTCCGCGACCTCGGTCTGGCGGCGAATCAAGAATCTTGAGGAAGTCGGGGTCGTCCGGGGCCAGGTTGTCCTGCTCGATCCGAAGAAAATCGGCATGCAGGTTTGCGCCCTGATCAATCTGCGTCTGGTGCGCCACGGCGAGGACACGCGGGTCGAATTCGAGGACTTCATCGCCTCGCGCCCGGAAGTCATGGAATGCTATGCGGTGATCGGCAATTATGATTATATGCTGGTGGTGCAGGTGCCGGATGTGGAGGCCTATGAAATTTTCCTGTCGCGCCATCTGCTGAGCCATCATCTGGTGGCGTCGTCGACCTCCAGCTTTACCCTGCGGCGGGTGAAATACACCACGGCCTATTCGATGGAATTATGAAACTTATAACCAACTTATAAAAAAGAGGGATTATCATGTTTATTGGTCATTATGCGGCGGGTTTCGCCCTGAAGGCGGTTGAAAAAAGGGCCTCCCTGGGGATGTTGTTCATTGCGGCGCAATTTGTCGACATCCTGTTTTTTTCCTTTGTCCCTTTCGGGATCGAGAAATTCAATCTGGTGGAGAATTACACCGCCGTCAATCATATGGAGCTTTATTATTACCCCTATACCCACGGTTTGCTGTCGTCTTTTCTGTGGGCCGGGCTGATTTACGGCCTGTGGCGTTATATCCCCGGCCTCAGGGCAGCGCCGCGCCGGGTCGCTTTGGTGATGGCGCTGGCGGTCCTGTCCCACTGGTTCGTCGATCTGCTGGCGCATACGCCCGACCTGCCGCTTCTGGGCGACGACAGCCCGAAGCTGGGCCTTGGCCTGTGGCGTCATTTCACCGCGACCTATGTGGTCGAGGTTCTGATGCTGGCGGGCGGCATTATGCTCTATTTGCGGGCGACGACGGCGCAGGGGGTCATGGGCCGATACGCGATGGTTGTTTTCGGCGTCTTTCTGGTCGCTCTTTACAGCTATACGGTGACGATGCCTTTTGACCCGGAACTGACGCCGACAATGGCCGGCCTGATGGGGCTCCTGCTCTATGTCCTGCTGGCGGGGATCGCCTTCTGGCTCGACCGCTACCGGACCTGAAGGGGGACGGCCCGCATCAATCCGGTGCGCTGCCTCACCATCTTGCGCTCAGGCGAATGCCGACGATCCGGCCGTCCGCCTGCGGGGTGACGGTGACGCCCGGATAGGGGGTGGTGAAGGCGAAACTGCCGAGGATCCCCACCGCCGCCCCCATCAGCACGTCGGCGGCGTCATGCTTGTCGGCCTCAATACGGCTGTAGCCGACAAATCCCGCCCCCAGATAAGCGGGCAGGCCGTAGGCCCAGCCATAACGGCGCTGGATGAAGGCCGCGCCCATGAAGGCGGTGGAGGTGTGACCGGAGGGGAAGGCGTCGCAGCAGTCGCCGTTGGGCCGCCGCTTGTCGATGGCCCCTTTCAGGCCGTGGGTCACGCCCTGGGTCACGGCGTAGGACAGAATAAACTGAACGGAGCCGTCATTGCCGTCCTCATGCAGCAGCGTCGCGCCAAAGCCGGCGAGCGGAATGACCGCGCGCAGAATATCGCCCGCCGTTTCAATATCGCCTTTTTCCCTTTCTTTCTGGAGGATCTCATTTTGGGCGCGGGCGGGGGTGGTCGTCAGGCCAAGGCATAAGGCGGCCGTCAAAAGGAGGCCGGCCACGGGATGCGAAATCCCGCCCGGCCCGAGCCGGCGGCGGCAAGGCGCGGCATGCATGTGAAGGGCCTTTCCGTAAAGGGCGCAGTATAGAACAATATCCGGTCAGGTTGAAGCGATTCTGTTTCTCGCCCGGGGTGGTGATCCGGCCCTGCACCCTTATGCCCGATCAGGCGAGAAATTCGCCCATGGCGGTCAGCAGCGCGTCATTTTCGCTGTCGGTGCCGATGGTGATGCGCAGCGCCCCGGCAAGATCATAATTGCCGACGGGCCGGACGATGATTCCCTTGCCGCGCAGGAATATATCCGCCGCCGCGGCCTGTTGCGCGCCGCCGGGAAAATGGGCGAGGATAAAGTTGCCCTGGCTCGGGGTGACGGTCAGGCCCATTTCCCGCAATCCCCCGGAAAGGCGGGGCAGCCATTTCAGGTTATGGGCCCGGGCCTTAGCCACATGGTCCTGATCGCGGACGGCGGCGGTGGCGGCGGCCTGGGACAGGGCGGTGACATTGAAGGTGCCGCGGATCCGGTGCAGGATGTCGAGCACGCTCGCCGGCGCATAGGCCCAGCCGACCCGGGCGGCGGCGAGACCGTATATCTTGGAAAAAGTTCGGGTGACGACGGTATTCTCCAGGCCGTTATCGACCAGTTCGAGGCCGGCGTCATAATCCGGCCGGTCAACATATTCCGCATAGGCGGCGTCAAGCACCAGCAGGATGTCGTCGCGCAGGCCGTCCCGGAGCCTGTTCACTTCGGCCCGCGGCAGATAGGTGCCGGTCGGATTGTTGGGATTAGCCAGATTGACGATCCGGGTCTTGTCGGTCACGGCGGCGAGGATGGCGTCGACATTGGCGGTGTAATTGTCTTCCGGCACCACCACCGGGGTGGCGCCGACGGCGCGTATCGCGATCGGATAGGCGATAAAGCCATACTGGCAATAGATGATTTCATCGCCGTCCCGGGCGTAGGCCTTGGCCAGCAGATGCAGCAGTTCCTCGGAGCCGTTGGCGCAGATGATCCGGTCCGGATTGAGGCTGTGGACTTCGCCGATCGCCTGGCGCAATGCGCTGCAACCGGGATCGGGATAAAGCTGCATGCCGCTGTCCGCCGTTTCCTTGACCGCCTCGATGGCCCGCGGGCTCGGCCCCATGGGGCTTTCGTTGGACGCCAGTTTGATCACCCTGTCAAAGCCCTCTATTTTCGCGTCGCCGGCCTTATAGCGGGTAATGTCGAGCACGCCGGGGCGCGGGTTGATCTTATGCATCTCTTTATCCTTAATCTGGTTTACATTTTATTCCGCAACATTCTGATAGGCGTCATGGCGATGGAATTTCTTCAACAGGTCCGCCGCTTTTTTTGTTGACTGTTCAACGGCCTTTTCCTTGACGTGGCCAAAACCTCTGATGTCGGCGGGTATTGTCGCCAGTTCCACCGCCAAGTCAATATTATTCTGGTCAAGGGCGTGGTGAAATTCGTCGAGCAGCGCCTCATAGTCGCGGATCAGCCGGCGCTCCATTTTCCGTTCGGCGGTTCTGCCGAAGATGTCAAAGGCGGTGCCGCGCAGGCCGCGCAGCCGGGCGACCAGTTGCAAAACCCTGAACATCCAGCCGCCGAATTCCATTTTGCGCAGATGCCCCTTGCTGTCCCTGCGGGCGAGCAGCGGCGGCGCCATATGGAAGCGGATCTTGAAGTCGCCGTCGAACTGCTGGCGGATCTTGCGTTCAAATTCGCCGCTGGTGTAGAGCCGGGCCACTTCATATTCATCCTTGACGGCGAGAAGCTTGAAATAATTGCGGGCGACCGCTTCACTCAGGCGGTGATCCCTGAAGCCGAGCCCGTCCTCGAGGGCGCGGATCCCGCCGACCGCGGCGGTGTATTTTTCGGCCAGCTTGCGGTCCTGATAGTCGGTGAGGAAGGCCGCCCGATAGTCGATAATATCCTGAAGCCCGGTCAGCGGCTTGTCTTCCGTGATCGGCCGGGGCAGGGATTGCTCGACCAGCGCCATGTCCACGGCGGCGATCCGGCCCCAGTTGAAGCTGTGCTTGTTGCTGTCGACAGCGACGCCGTTCAGTTCAATCGCCCGCAACAGGGCGTCATGGGAAAGCGGCACCCGGCCTTTCTGCCAGGCGTAGCCGAGCAGGAACATATTGGTGGCGATGCTGTCGCCCATCAGGGCGGTGGCGATTTTGCTCGCATCGATCCTGTCGAGGGCTTCCGCGCCGACGACGGAGCTGATTTGCCGGCTGATCAGGTCGTCATGAATGTCGGCGTCCCGGTCGAGGACGAACTGGGCGGTCTGGATTTTCCGGGTGTTGAGAATGACCGCGGTTTTATCCTGTCCCAGGGTGCGCAGGGATTCGCGGCTGCCGGCGACCACCATATCGCAGCCCAGCAGCAGGTCGGCGGCGCCGGTGCCGATGCGGACGGCTTTCAGGTCTTCGGCCTTTTCCGCCAGCCGCAGGTAGCTGATGACCGACCCGCCTTTCTGGGCGAAACCGGTGAAGTCGAGGGCCGTCGCCCCCTTGCCCTCCAGATGGGCCGCCATGACCATGATCTGGCCGATGGTGACGACGCCGGTGCCGCCGACGCCGGTAACCATGATGTCATAGCCGCCCGCAACCGGCGGATAGGCGGGCAGGGGGATCTGACCGATCAATTCATCGGGATTGGTGCGGGCGCCTTTTTTGACCGATCCGCCGTGGACCGTGACAAAGGACGGGCAGAAGCCGTTGACGCAGGAATAATCCTTGTTGCAACTGGACTGGTCAATGGCGCGTTTGCGGCCGAGCTCGGTTTCCTGGGGCACGATGGAAACGCAGTTGGATTTTTCGGAACAGTCGCCGCAGCCTTCGCAGACCAGGTCATTGATGAAGGCCCGCTTCGGCGGATCGGGAAATTGATTTTTCTTGCGGCGGCGGCGTTTTTCCGCCGCGCAGGTCTGATCATAGATCAGCGCCGAGACGCCCTTGACTTCGCGCAGCTGTCGCTGCACATCGTCCAGATCATCCCGGTGATGGACATGGACGCCGGGGGCGAAACGGGCGGCGCCGCCATGTTTTTTCCGGTATTTTTCCGGCTCATCGGTGACGACATGGATCGGCCGCACCCCTTCGTGATGGAGCTGATGGGTGATCTGATCGACGGTCAGGGTGCCTTCCAGCGGCTGGCCGCCGGTCATGGCGATGGCGTCATTATAGAGGATCTTGTAGGTGATGTTGCTCTCCGCCGCCACCGACTGGCGGATCGCCAAGAGGCCCGAATGATAATAGGTGCCGTCGCCGAGATTCTGGAAGATATGGCCCTCGGTGGTGAAATTGCTCTGGCCGATCCAGTTGACGCCCTCGCCGCCCATCTGGGTGAGATAGGCGGTGTTGCGGTTCATGCTGTTGGCCATGAAATGACAGCCGATGCCCGACATGGCGCGGCTGCCTTCGGGCACTTTGGTCGAAATATTATGCGGACAGCCGGAACAATAGTAAGGCGTTCTGAAATCCTTGGCGTGGATGGACCTGATCCGGGCAATTTGCGCCGCGGTCTGTTCGTTCATCTGGTTCAGATGGCCGTTGAGGCCAAGCGCCTGGAGGTAGGGGGTCAGGGCCTTCAGGACATCTTCGGGCGAGATTTCGCCGACCGGGCTCAGCATCTGCGTCCCGTCGGTGTGATACTTGCCGACAATGACCGGACGCTCCGCTTCGGGGCGGTTATAGAATAAATCCCGGATCTGGCGCTCGACGAAACTGCGTTTTTCCTCAACGACGATGATTTTTTCGAACTGGCTGGCGAAGGCGGTCATGCCCTCCGGCTCCAGCGGCCAGGTCAGGCCGACCTTATAGAGCGAAATGCCGGCTTTTTCCGCCGTCTCCTGATCGATGCCCGCATTGTCCAGCGCCTGCATCAGGTCGAGATAGCCCTTGCCGCAGCTGACGATGCCCAGGGGGAGTTTTGATTTGACGGGGGAGGCTTTGCCGCGGCAGTCCCAGACCAGCCGATCGATCGGGTTGGCGCGAGCGAAGGCGTGGACCGCCTTCAGCTTGTGATCGATCAGCCGGCCTTCGATCAGCGGGAAGGGGTCGGGCCAGCGGTAATGCAGGGCGGTCTTGTCATAGCCCGCATGGTCCGGATAGACGAAATCATCCCGCACCAGATCCATATTGACCGTGGCGGCGCTTTCGACCACCTCGCTGACGGCGATAAAGCCGGCCCAGCAGCCGCTGTAACGGCTGAGCGCGAAGCCATAGAGGCCGAAATTCAGATAATCCTGAATGCTGGACGGCGCGAGCACCGGCATCATCCAGGATTCCATGACCTGTTCGCTCTGATGATTCATGCTGCTGGAGACGGCGCCATGATCGTCGCCGGCGATGACCAGCACCCCGCCGTGGGGCGAGGCGCCGAAACTGTTGCCATGTTTGAGCGCGTCGCCGGCCCGATCGACGCCGGGGCCCTTGCCGTACCAGATGCCGAAGACCCCTTCATAATTTGCGAAGTCCGAGCTTTCAACCTGCTGGCTGCCGAGGACGGCGGTGGCGGCCAGTTCCTCGTTGATGCCGGGCTCGAAGGTGATGTCGTGACGTTGCAGGTGATCGGCGACCCGCCACAGCTCCCGGTCATAATTGCCCAGCGGCGAGCCGCGATAGCCGGAAATGAAACCGGCGGTCTTCAGGCCATGCTTTTGATCCGCCGCGGCCTGCAGCAGGGGAATGCGGACCAGCGCCTGGGTCCCGGTCAGAAAGACCTGTCCTGTGCTGCGGGTGTAACGGTCACCCAATTGATAATCATCCAGCGTAACCGCGGGGGTTTGCCGGGCCACACTGCGTAACGGGGAGTCGCTCATCGCCTTTGCCCTAACTATATTTCTCAGTGAATTGAGTTATTAAATATCTTTAATAGATAATACCTCTAAAACAGGGGGTATGTCCTTGCGATTTCGGGCAATATATGCCAATAAGGCAGAAGACTATTTCAATATAGCCAGTTTTAAGGGAAGGATTGTTCTTTGGTTAGGTTGGACCAGATTGATTTCAAAATTTTACGCTTTCTGCAGGAAAACGGCCGCCTGTCGAATCATGACCTGGCCAAGCAGGTCGGCCTGTCGCCGTCGCCCTGCTGGCGGCGGGTGAAGCGGCTGGAGGAAGAAGGCATCATCGACCATTACGCCGCCCTGCTCAATCCGGAAAAAGCCGGCTTTCACCTGATCGCCTTCGCCCATGTCATGCTGGAAAAGCATCAGATGGAAATGCTTGACCAGTTTGACGAGGCCATATGCGAACGGCCGGAGGTGCTGGAATATTATTCGATGAGCGGCGATTACGACTTCCTGATGAAGGTGATCGCCCGCAACATCAAGGAATATGAGGATTTCCAGACCGGCTTTCTGATGCGGCTGCCGGTGGTGCGCTCGATCAGCACCAGCTTTGTTCTGAAACAGAAAAAACATACGACAAGATTGCCGCTGCGCTTGCTGGAAGATATGCCCCCAGAATAAATCAGGAAATAAACCAGGAAACAAATCAGGGAATAAACCCGGGCATGAATGCTGACAGATATTTGTCGCTGGCGGGCCGGCCTGTCGGCTGCTATGCAACGGACGCGCGCCGGGCCCTGTTCAACCGGGACAGCAGGCTGCCCAGAATCATGCCAATGATCGCCATGAAAAGGCCGGCCAGTTGCGGCGGCGTCATCATGGGCTCCGCCAGCCGGGCGTTCAGCGCTTCGAGAACGGCCCAGGTCATCACGCCGAAGGCAATGGAAAGCAGCGCGCCGCTATTGGTTGACTTTTTCCAGTATACCCCGAAGGCGAGCGGAACAAAGGCGCCGCATAAGGTCACCAGATAGGCATTTTCGACCATTTCAAAAATAGTTAATCCCGCCGAGGTGCTCAGATAAGCATAGCCCAGAACAACCAGGCCGAATATAAAGACGGACAGCCTCAGGGTGAAAAGCCGTTGCCTGTCATCAAGATCAAAGGCTTCCTTGAATATATTTTCCGCCATGATGGTGGCGGGCGCGAGCAGGGTGCCGGATGCGGTCGACATGATGGCCGACAACAGGGCGCCGAAGAAAATCACCTGAATGGCGATGGGCGCGTCATTGAGAATAAACTCGGGGAGAATTCTTTGATAATCGCCGTCCGGCCCCATATGGGCCGCCAGCAGAGCCGGATCAAGCATCGTCGCGCCATAGACAATGAAAATAGGCACAAAACAAAAGGCGATGTAAAAAACGCCGCCAATGATGGTGCCGCGAACGGCGGTTTTTTCATTTTTGGCCGACATGACGCGCTGGAACACGTCCTGCTGGGGGATTGAGCCCAGCGCCAGGGTCACAAAGCTGCCGACGAAGGCGAGCACGGCCGCCGGGCTTAATTCAGGCCAGAAATCGAATTTGTCATGGGCGGAGGCATGTTCGACAACCGCCATGAATCCACCCTCGAGACGGCCGGATACAAGATAGGCGACGATCAGCAGACCGAGCAGGATAGCCATCATCTGGATAAAATCCATGATCGCGACGGACCACATTCCGCCGTAAACGGTATAGAGCATGACGGCCGCCAGTCCGATCACCATGCCCAGTTCCATGGATATGGCCTCCTGGGATACAAGATTGATGGTCAGGCCCAGAGCGACAATCTGGGCGGATACCCAGCCCAGATAGCTGATGCAAATCGCCAGGGAAACAAGGGTTTCGACGGTTTTGCCGTATCTTTGGCGATAAAAATCACCAATGGTCAAAAGCCTCATGCGGTAAAGGCGGGCGGCGAAAAACAGCCCGACAAAAACAAGGCACAGGCCGGCGCCAAAGGGATCCGCGACAATGCCGCCCAGCCCTTCCGCCATAAAGGTCGCCGGCATGCCGAGGACGGCTTCCGAGCCGAACCATGTTGCAAAAACCGTGGCGATGGTGACATAAATCGGCAGGGAACGCCCGGCCAGAACATAGTCTGTAGAGTTTCTGACCCGTATCGCGGCATAAAGCCCGATACCGATCGAAACAACCAGATAGACGATGACCGCAATGGCGAGCGTTCCCAATGATTACATTCCCTTATCCAGAGGAGGCCGAAACATTGGCGAAATTCTCGTCAAAAGTTTCCTGCTGAACGATGATTTTCTGAACGGCGCCAAAGCCGTTGAAATCGGTGCGGGATACTTCGCCGTACGCGCCCAGCTGGTCCAGCCTGATCCAGTCGCCGACCTGCACGTCATCGGGCAGCATGAACGGCCCCTTCATCATATCAACCGAATCGCAGGTCGGGCCGGCGAATCGAAAGGCTTTGACGGGACCACCGGTGGTGTTGGCTTCCCGGCGGATGAGGCGTGCGGGGTAAGGCAGGCCGATGGAGCCGCCCGCCTCGAACAGGCCGCCGTAAGTTCCGTCATTGAGGTAAAGCAGATCATCCTTGCGACCCTCGACCCGCACGATCAGCGACCCGGCGCAGGCGACAAGGCCCCGGCCGACTTCGCATAAAAGCTCCAGCCCGTCCAGATGATTTTCCGTGACCGCTTGGGCGATGGCCTCGGTGAAGGCGGTGACCGGCGGTACGGGATCCGCCGTATTGAGCTCGGCCGGGAAGCCGCCGCCCACGTCGAGGACTTCGACCTTGACGCCGCTTTCCCTGATGACCCGCGCGGCATAGGAGACCGCCTTGGCGTAGACCATGGGATCATGGCATTGGGTGCCGACATGAAAACTCACGCCAAGCCTTGCGCAATAGGGGCGGCATAATTTTAGCAATTCAACGGCCTGATCAAATTTCGCCCCGAATTTGGCCGAAAAATCGGTGGCGACATCGCCGCCGGGATTGTCTTTCGGCACGGCAAGGCGGACAAACAGCTCAAGATCGCGGGCGCTGTTGGTTTCATGAAGGATTTTATCCAGTTCCCCGGCGTAATCGAGAACAAAGGCCCGCACATTGTGATTGACATATGCTTCGCGGATCGCCTCCGGCGCCTTGATGGGATGCATGAAATAGAGCGCCGCATCGGGAAACAGACCTTTGATCTGTCTGATCTCACCGATGGAGGCGACATCAAAACGCCGCACGCCGCCCTGATATATGGCATTCAGCAGAATATCGTCCGGATTGCATTTTACGGCATACATGACCTGTCCGCTGAAGGCGTCGATAAATTCCCTGGTCTTCTGCATCAGGGCGCCGGGTTTCAGCACCGCGACAGGCAGGGAAGGCCGCAACGCCCAGATATCGTCGTCGCTGATATCATGTTCGAGATGAACAGTTTCTGCGTCTAATGGCGTTATCTGATCTTCAGATAAGGAGAAAGCACAAACAGAAGCCCCTTGGCTCCCAATGGAAGGATCGTTGAACATCAACTGTAAACCCTATGCTAATGGGGCGCATAACCCCGAGTTAACTACAAGATAAACGTCGTTGCATAACCAACAATCGGCCATAGGCACGTGCGCAGAATCCTTATGATCCAAATTTTTGAATAATACAATAGTTTTTTTTTATGGTTTTTCAAAATTGTGAAAAAACGGCGGAATCTCCCCCTTTTTAACAGGTCAAAGGGGGATCAGAAGGCTGCGCCTTTCTCAATGGTCCATCACCGTCGGCCTTGTTTTGAAGCGAAAAAACGCGCCACCGGGCCGTCTCGCCGCCTGTTGGAAAGTTTGAATGCGGGAAAGATTTCAGTTTATTCTTGAAAAATTAATGTAAAACGATAAAATCCTGCTTGTTTGGCAGCCTTACAACAGGGGAGACAGGATCATGACGCGGGGCCGATGCACGCGAGGTAGACGCACTCTGGCCGGGGGGAGTTTGGCGTTTCTGGCCTTCTGTCTTGCTCACGGCAGCGACGCCCGGGCGCTGGACCAGCCGGTTCTGCTCGACAAGGGCTTGAAGGCGCTGCACTTCTCCCTGACGTCGCCGGATGAGGCTGATGAGCCTGCTGAAGGGGCGATAAAGCTCAGCCCGCCGGTTTTTCTGATCCACAAGGACGCCATTCGGGTCCGCTGGCGCAAGGAATTTTCCCGCGGCGGCTATGTCGGCTTTGAAGGAAATTACGACTTCAGCCAACATGACTTTACGCCGGACAGCTTTCCCCAAAACAACAGGACGGCTTCCTTTGGTACGGTCCCGCCAATGGATGAATCGTCACGGGTGACATTCGATTTCAAGGCGGCGCTCGGGCTGGCGCTGACGGAGAAAAGCCGCCTCTACCTGTTTACCGGGGCGAGCAACGCCGGGCTCCATATCAGCGATAACCGCTATCGGCGGGAGGCGGATTTTTATCTCGGAGTCGGAATTGAGCTCAATCTGAGCGAGGAAATCAGGCTGCGGGCGGAATATAACCTGAGCAATTACGGCAACAACTGGATTCGCGATGGTTTTGCCGAAATCGATACCGGCCAACCCTCCGCCCGCAGCTTTCTCACCCGCCTGCTGATGCCGTTTTAGGGCAGGCGCAATCACTTCACCGCCGGCAGGCCGTCGATGCTGATGCGGTTGCGTTGATTGAAATAGTCTTTCAGGCCCTGTTCGCCTTTCGCCGCACACCATTTGTTCAATGTCTTGCGTTCCTCGACCAGTTCATATTGCGGCACGCCGTAACCGCAGGAGGTCTGCAGGCTGTCGATCCTGATGGTGAAAATCTGACGGATGCCGGGGGCATCCTCGAACATCGCCATCAGTTCGGAAAAACGGGCCGAGCCCGGCGCATGGGACTGTCCCGCGCCGTATATCCGCAGGATCAGCGGATTGCGGCTAAAGCTGTTGAACATCAGGGTGATCCGGCCATCGTCCAGGAGATGGGCGGCGGTTTCATTGCCGCTGCCGACAAAGTCGAGATAGGCGACTTCGCGGGGCGAGAGGATACGGAAGCAGTCGAGTCCCTTGGGCGACAGATTGATACGGCCGTCCCGGGGCGCGGTGGCGACGAAAAACATTTTCTGGGCGTTGATGAAGTCCATATGCTTCTCAGTCAAAGCGTCAAAAAAGTCAGCCATTACGTCTTATCCCGTTTTCCTTAGTGTCATGTCAGCCTTCGGTGCCGCCGACGGTCAGGCCGTTGACCCTGAGGGTCGGCTGGCCGACGCCGACCGGCACGCTCTGGCCGCCCTTGCCGCAAATGCCGACGCCGCTGTCGAGTTCCAGGTCATTGCCGATGGCGGCGACCTTGGTCAGGACGTCGGCGCCGTTGCCGATCAATGTCGCGCCCTTGACCGGGGCGCCCAGCCTGCCGTTCTTGATCCGGTAGGCTTCGGTGCAGCTGAAGACGAATTTGCCGTTGGTGATGTCAACCTGGCCGCCGCCGAAATTGACCGCATAAAGCCCGTCCTTGACCCCGGCGAGGATTTCCGCCGGGTCCTGCTCGCCGGCCAGCATATAGGTGTTGGTCATGCGCGGCATCGGCTGATGGGCGTAACTCTGGCGGCGGCCGTTGCCGGTGGCCTCGACCCCCATCAGGCGGGCGTTCATCCGGTCCTGCATATAACCGACCAGGATGCCGTCTTCGATCAGGGTCGTGCAATTGGTCGGCGTGCCTTCATCGTCAAAGGTGAGGCTGCCGCGCCGGTTGGGCATCGCGCCGTTATCGACCACGGTGACCCCTTTGGCGGCGATCCGCTCGCCCATCAGGCCGGCGAAGGCCGACGTTCCCTTGCGGTTGAAATCGCCTTCGAGGCCGTGGCCGATCGCTTCATGCAGCAGGACGCCGGGCCAGCCGGGGCCGAGCACCACATCCATTTCACCGGCCGGGGCGGCGACGCTGTCCAGATTGACCAGCGCCTGGCGCAGGGCTTCGTCGGCCTGGGCCTTCCAGTTCTCCTCGGTCAGAAGCCGGCTGTATTCATAACGCCCGCCGGCGCCCTGATAGCCGCTTTGCATATTGTCGCCGTCCTTGACCACGACGCTGACATTGAGCCGCACCAGCGGGCGAATGTCGCGCACCCGATGGCCGCCGGGCCGGATAATCTCGATGGTTTGCCATTCGCCGGTGATCGAGCTGCTGACCTGGCAGACCTTGGGGTCTTTCGCCCGGGCGTAGGCGTCGATTTCCTCCAGCAGGCGAATCTTTTCGGTGAAGGACATGCCGCCGAGCGGGTTTTCCGCGCTATAGAGCTTTTCATTGGTGCCCTTGGGATGGAGGGCCAGGGCGCCGCCCTTGCCGGATTTGATCGATTGCACCGTGTCCCTGGCGCGCCTCAGGGCGTCTTCCGACAGTTCAGAGGAATGGGCGTATCCACTGACCTCATCCTGAACGGCGCGCAGGCCGAACCCTTTGGTCGTGTCATAGGTGGCGCTTTTCAGGCGACCGTCGTCAAAGGAGAAACTTTCCGACTGGGCATATTGCAGGTAAAGCTCACCATCATCCATACCGTGAAGAGATTCGTCAACGATGCGTTGCGTGCGGAGAGAATCAAGCCCCGATTCAGTAAAAAAATATGAATCGGATTTGCTGTTGCTGGTCATGCGTGTGAAATACCCGTCATTTTACAAAAAAATAGTTACCGCGTAACTATAGACGACAGGCTCTGACTTTGGCAAGAACAGGCTGATTATTCAATATATTTAAAAAAAGAAAACAGGTAAAAAATCGTTACAAATGAACGCATTGATCTGGATCAATGCCATCCTCTATACTTGAATTTGATAATACTTCCTTGAGCTAGGTCAATTTTATAGTTATAAAGTTCGAAATTGTCGTATTTTTTTAGGGTGGAACCAAAAAATATAACTGATCCTAAGGTACGGTTGTTTCTTGATTCATTTGTGAATTCTAGGGGTAGGACTGATTATGTCTCTCAATAAAATAGTTAATGCAGTGGCGGTATTTCTTGTCACTTTTCTGGCCGGCGGCGCAACGGCCCTGGCTTCCGGTGTCTATAAGGCTGATCCCGGTCAGGTGGGCTTGATGGAGCCGGCGACCCAGGTCATGCGCAATATCGTCGGATTTCATGATGCTTTGTTGTGGATGTGTATTATCGTCAGCGGGTTCGTCCTGGCATTGATGATTTTCATTTTTATCAAGTTCAACGCCAAGGCCAACCCGACGCCGTCAACCACAACCCACCATACGGGGCTGGAGATTGTCTGGACAACGGTGCCGATCATTATTTTGCTGTTCATCGCCATACCATCCTTCAAACTGCTTTATCTGGAGGATGTCGTGCCGGAAGCGGATTTGACCGTCAAGGCCATCGGCAATCAATGGTACTGGACCTATGAATATCCCGATCATGATGATTTGTCATTTGATGCGATTATGTTGAGCGACGAAGAGGCGGCGGCGGCGGGCCATCCGCGCCTGCTGGGCACCGACAATCATATCGTCGTTCCGGTCAACAAGACGGTGCGCGTGATCGTGACCGCCAATGACGTTATTCATTCCTGGGCCATGCCGGCCTTCGGGGTCAAGATTGACGCCGTGCCCGGCAAGCTGAACGAAACATGGTTCAAGGCGGAGCGGGAAGGCATCTATTACGGCCAGTGTTCCGAACTTTGCGGCAAAGACCACGGCTTTATGCCGATCATGGTCGAAGTGGTTTCCGAAGAGAAATACAAGGCCTGGCTCGAAATGGCCAAGGAAGAATATGCCGCGAATGAAACAGATAATCTGATCCGGGTAGCCGCCGCGCTGCCGGTTCAGCAGTAAAAGAGGGTCGTTATAATGAGTTATGATGCACACGGTCATCCAACAGGCTGGCGCCGCTGGGTGCTTTCAACCAACCACAAAGATATTGGCACCATGTACCTTATCTTCGCCATTTTCGCAGGAATTGTCGGCGGGATCTTTTCCGGACTGATGCGCGGCGAACTGATGGAGCCGGGGATTCATTTCCTGACGGCCTTCACCAATGGCAATGTGGAAGCGGCCAAGCATTTCTTTAACGTATTGATCACCGGTCACGGCCTGATCATGGTTTTCTTCATGGTGATGCCGGCGCTGATCGGTGGATTTGGCAACTGGTTTGTGCCGATCATGATCGGCGCGCCGGACATGGCCTTTCCGCGGATGAACAACATCAGCTTCTGGCTGCTGCCGGCGGCGATCGGCCTGCTGATCCTGTCAACCATGATTGAGGGGGCGACCTATCCCGGCGTCGGCGCCGGCTGGACGGTCTATGCGCCGCTCTCGACCTCCGGCCATGGCGGACCGGCGATGGATCTGGCGATCTTCTCGCTGCATATCGCCGGGGCGTCCTCCATCATGGGGGCGATCAACTTTATCTGCACCATTTTCAATATGCGGGCGCCGGGCATGACGCTGCATAAGATGCCGCTGTTCGTCTGGTCGGTTCTGGTCACCGTCTTCCTGCTGCTGTTGTCGCTGCCGGTATTGGCGGGCGCCATCACCATGCTGCTGACCGACCGTAATTTCGGCACCAGCTTCTTCAACGCCGCCGGCGGCGGGGATCCGATTCTCTATCAGCATCTGTTCTGGTTCTTCGGTCACCCGGAAGTCTATATCCTGATTCTGCCCGGTTTTGGCCTGGTCAGTCATATTGTGTCCACTTTCTCAAGAAAGCCGATCTTCGGTTATCTGGGGATGGCCTACGCCATGGTGGCGATTGGCGTGGTCGGCTTTATCGTCTGGGCCCATCATATGTTCACCGTCGGCATGGATGTGGACACCAAGGCTTACTTTACCGCGGCGACGATGGTGATTGCGGTGCCGACCGGCATCAAGATCTTCTCGTGGCTTGCGACCATGTGGGGCGGTTCGATCAAGTTTGAAACGCCGATGCTGTTTGCCCTCGGCATGATCTTCCTGTTCACCATCGGCGGCGTGACCGGCGTGGTGCTGGCCAACAGCGGCGTCGATACGGCGATGCACGACACCTATTATGTGGTGGCGCATTTCCATTACACCATGTCGATGGGGGCGCTGTTCTCGATCTTTGCCGGCTGGTATTACTGGATTGGCAAGATGAGCGGCAAGCCCTATCCGCAGTTCATCAGCAAACTGCATTTCTGGCTCACTTTCATCGGCGTCAATGTGATTTTCTTCCCGCAGCATTTCTTGGGTCTGGCCGGTATGCCGCGGCGGATCCCGGATTATCCCGACGCCTATGCCTACTGGAACTATGTCTCGACCGTGGGTTATATGATCACCGGTGTCGGCACGCTGGTCTTCCTGCTGGGGGTTTTCCTGACCCTGCGCTCGAAGGAGCGGGTGGCTGATAACCAGTGGGGCGAGGGCGCGACGACGCTTGAGTGGACCTTGTCCTCACCGCCGCCGTTCCACCAGTTCAACGAACTGCCGCGGATCAAGTAACATTGCGGGGCGGGCCGGATTTGGCAAAATCCGGTCCGGCCTGAATTCCTTGAAGTATATTTAACATTTGGATTTAGTGAACAGAGCGTATTTGAAGGCTGAACATGCAGACATCCGTCCCCTCAATTGACCAGAATATCCGGCAGGATTACCTTCCGGGCGCGGGAGACTTTTTTGCGCTTCTCAAGCCGCGGGTCATGTCGCTGGTAATCTTCACCGCCTTTATCGGTCTGGTGATGGCGCCGGGGGACATTCACCCGGTGATCGCCTTTACCGCGATCCTGTGCATTGCGGTTGGCGCCGGGGCGTCGGGCTGCCTCAACATGTGGTATGAGGCGGATCTGGACGCCCGCATGAAGCGGACGCAAAACCGCCCGATTCCGGCCGGCCGCATCGACCGGCAGACGGCGCTTCATTTCGGCGTCGCCCTGTCAACGGCGTCGGTGCTGGTCATGGGGCTGACGGTCAATATGGTGGCGGGCGCCCTGTTGCTGATGACGATCCTGTTTTATGTGGTGGTCTACACCATCTGGCTGAAGCGGCGGACGTCGCTCAATATCGTGATTGGCGGCGCGGCCGGGGCTTTCCCGCCGATGATCGCCTGGGCGGCGGTCACCGGCGATGTCAGCCTTGAATCCATTGTCCTGTTCGGCATTATCTTCATGTGGACGCCGCCCCACTTCTGGTCGCTGTCGCTGTTCGCCTGCAAGGATTACAAGGCGGCGGGCATTCCCATGCTGCCGGTGGTGTCGGGCGAGGGGGAAACCCGCAAGCAGATCCTGATCTATACGCTGCTCATGGCGCCGGTGACGATCCTGCCCTGGAGCATGGGATTCGCCGGGCCGGCATATGGCCTGACCGCTGTCGTCGGCGGCGCGGTCTTCACATGGCTGGCCATCGCCCTGTTCCGGCAGAAGGATATTAAATGGGCGAAAAAAACCTTTTTTTATTCGATCTTTTACCTGTTCATCCTGTTCGCGGTGATGGGCGGTGAAGCCATCCTCGGGAGACTGATCTGATGCCGCTGCATGAAGAACACAAGAAACGCGCCGGGCGAAATTACGCCCTGGGCGGCATATTGCTGGCGCTGGTGGTTCTCTTTTTTATTGTGACGTTAGCCAAATTGAATGTGATTTAATGTGATGTCGAGTTACGCCGCTTCTCATAAAGCAAATAATACCAAGACCCTGTTGGTTCTGCTGGGCCTGATTGCCGTGATGGTTGGCCTGGTCGTGGCCTCGGTGCCGCTGTACCGGCTGTTCTGCCAGGTGACGGGCTATGGCGGGACGACACAACAATCCGAGGCGTCCAGCGGCACAGTGCTGGCGCGGGAAATGACCGTTCGCTTTAATGCGGATATAAACCCGGAACTGCCGTGGTATTTTAAACCGGCGCAAAATTCCGTCAGGGTTAAAATCGGCGAAGAGGCCCTGATTTTTTACAAGGCGATCAACAACAGCAGCGAAACGGTGACCGGCACCGCGACCTTCAATGTAACGCCGTTCAAGGCGGCGCAGTATTTTAACAAGATTGAGTGTTTCTGTTTTACCGAACAGACGCTGGCCCCGGGCGAGGAAGTGGACATGCCGGTCACTTTCTTTGTCGATCCGGCGCTGGCGGATGATGCGCATCTGAAAGAAGTGAAGGAAATAACCCTTTCCTATACTTTTTTCAAGGCTGAAGAAGAATAGGGTCGGCGGAACGATGGCCCTGTCGTGTCGGGGCGAGGCGTTTGGCTGAGGAAGATTTAATAACGAGCTATAAGGGATCAAAATGTCAGATTCACATGCACCAAAACATGATTACCATCTAGTGGACCCGAGCCCGTGGCCGATCGTCTGCTCACTGGGGGCATTTATCACCGCCGTCGGCGCGATGATGTATATGCATGAAATTCCGCTGATTTCCAGCATGCCGGGCTCCTACAGCGCCCTGTTTATTGTCGGGGTCATTATCCTGATGTACGGCGCCTATAGCTGGTGGGCCGATGTGGTCCGGGAAGGCGAGCATGAAGGCCATCATACCCGGATTGTTCAGCTTGGCCTGCGCTACGGCATGTTCCTGTTCATCGTTTCGGAAGTCATGTTCTTCGTCGCCTGGTTCTGGGCCTATTTCAACGCCAGCATCTTCCCGACGGAGGCGATTGGCGCCGTCTGGCCGCCGGCGGATATTCAGACCCTTGACCCGTGGCATCTGCCGCTGGTCAACACGTTAATCCTGCTGACGTCGGGCACCACCGTGACCTGGGCCCATCACGCGCTGCAGGAAGGCGACCGCAAGACCTTCATCGGCATGCTGCTGTTCACGATCCTGCTCGGCGCGTCCTTCACCAGCATCCAGGCCTATGAATATATCCATGCGACCTTCAGCTTTGACCAGAATATCTATAGCTCCACATTCTACATGGCGACCGGTTTCCACGGCGCCCATGTGCTGATCGGGACGATCTTTCTCACGGTCTGTCTGTTCAGGGGCCTGAGCGGCCACTTCAAGCCGGATCATCACTTTGGCTTTGAGGCGGCGGCCTGGTACTGGCATTTCGTCGATGTGGTCTGGCTGGTTCTGTTCGTCAGCATCTATATCGGCGGCGCCGGCGCGCCGGCGGTCCATTAAGTCGGTTGAACAATATTTCACAAGATGGCGCAGTCTCGCCCTTGCGGGCGGGACTGTTGTGCAAATGCCCCCGGTGCGGCGCGGGCAAGCTTTATACGGGGTTGCTCACGATCCGGGACAAATGCCCCGCCTGCGGCCTTGATTACGGCGCGTTTGATTCAGGCGACGGCCCGGCGGTTTTCATCATCCTGTTCCTTGGCCTGCTGGTCGTCGGTCTGGCGCTGATGGTCGAGGTGACCTTCACGCCGCCGCTGTGGCTTCATATGGTCATCTGGACGCCGGTCGTTATCGGCGGATCATTATTGTTGCTGCGGCCGGCCAAAGCCCTTATGATCGCCGCTCAGTATCATTTCAACGCCCGGGAAGGGCGACTTGACTGACCGTCGAAGCCAATTGGATTAAAAAGCCTTATGCAGTTCAGGGGTTATCATTTCACGCCGCGTCTCTGGCCGACGCTCATGACCATTCCGGCTCTCGTCATCCTGTGCCTTCTGGGCAACTGGCAGGTGGCGCGGCTGGAGTGGAAGCTGGACCTGATTGAAAAGCTTGAAACCCGTTACCGGCTGCCGGCTGTTTCCCTGCCGTCAAAGCCGACAGATCCCGAGGACTGGGAATATCGCCATGTGGCGCTGACCGGCCAGTTTCTTCATATGCGGGAGATGCCGCTTTATGGCGTCGGGCCCGACGGCAAGCCGGGCTATGACCTGTTTACGCCGATGCTGACCACCGACGGGCGTTATGTCATCGTCAACCGGGGCTGGGTGCCGGAAAAAATGCGGGCCCAGCCGTCGCGCCCGGACAGCGTTATCGCCGGTGAGGTGGCGCTGACCGGCGTCTTGCGCAAAAGCGGCCGGCGGGAAAGATTCGCCCCGGAAAATGACCCGGCGCGCAATCAATGGTTTTACGGCGACCTGCAGGAGATGGCCCGGGCCCAGGCGTTGCGCGACGTCTTTCCGATGTTCGTCTATGCCGATAAATCTTCGGCCCGGGGACAATATCCCGTCGGCGGGCGAACCCGGCTCAATATCGTCAACAACCACCTGGATTACGCCATGACCTGGTATGGGCTGGCGGCGGTGCTGCTGGTGATTTATCTGCTGTTTCATATTCGCAGGGACCGGGCGGCCGCCTGAGGACGGGCGGCGCACTTCAGGCTTGCAACCATGGGCCAAACTGGTAGTCTTTGCGCCGGATTGGCGTGATTCGACAGCCAGCGTTAATCCTAATTCGGATATGAGCCACACATAAGGAATTAAAAAGTGAAATATGTCAGCAGCAGGGGGCAGGCCCCGGCCCTTGGTTTTGAAGATGTTCTCCTGACCGGACTGGCGCGGGACGGCGGGTTGTATATTCCGTCCGAATGGCCGGAATTGACCCCCGAGGAAATCAGATCCTTCCGCGGCATGTCCTATCAGGATGTCGCCTTCCGGGTGATGAAGCCTTTCGTCTGCAATGGCGACAGCGGCATTTCCGAGGATGATTTCGAAGCGATCATCGCCAGGGCTTACAGCACATTTCGTCACAAGGCGGTGGCGCCGCTGGTCCAGCTTGACAGCAATCAATGGATTCTGGAGCTGTTCCACGGCCCGACGCTGGCCTTTAAGGATGTGGCGCTGCAACTGCTCGGCCATCTGTTCGATCATGTGCTGACCAGACAGGGGCGGAAAGTCACCATCGTCGGCGCGACGTCCGGCGATACCGGCTCCGCCGCCATTGAATGCGTTCGCGACCGGGCCTGCGCCGAAATTTTCATGCTCCATCCTTACGGCCGGGTGTCCGATGTCCAGCGCCGGCAGATGACGACGGTCCTGTCGCCCAATGTCCATAACCTGGCGGTTGACGGCAATTTCGACGATTGCCAGGCGATGGTCAAGGCGCTGTTCAACGATCTGGCGTTTCGCGACGAGATCACCCTGTCGGCGGTCAACAGCATCAACTGGGCCCGGGTCATGGCGCAGATCGTCTATTATTTCACCTCCGCCGTGGCCTTGGGCGCGCCGGACCGGGAAGTTTCCTATAGCGTGCCCACCGGCAATTTCGGCGATATTTACGCCGGCTATGTGGCGCAGCGGATGGGCCTGCCGATCCGGCAGTTGGTCGTCGCCACCAACCGCAATGACATTCTGGCCCGGACATTGACCGGCGGTGATTATACCGTGGGCGCGGTCAGCCCGACCATCAGCCCGAGCATGGACATTCAGGTGTCGAGCAATTTTGAACGGCTGCTGTATAACCTTTATGACCGGCAGGGCGACGAGGTGCGGCGGCTAATGGATAACCTGTCCCAAGGCGGCAGCTTCACCATTGACCCGGACCAACTGACACGGGCGCAGCAGATTTTTGACGCCGCCCGGGTCAGTGAAGATGACACCAAGGCGACCATCAGGGCGATCTTTGCCGAGAGCGGACAGTTGATTGATCCCCATACGGCGGTCGGCGTCCATGCCGCCCGCGGTGAAAATGCCGATGAAAGCGTGCCGATGGTGACCTTGAGCACGGCGCATCCGGCGAAATTCCCCGACGCCGTGGCGGAGGTCACCGGCCGGCATCCGGCCCTGCCGGCCCATATGGCCGATCTGTTCGAACGGCCGGAAAAATATGACCGGCTTGCTCATGACCTGGATCAGTTGAAATCCTATATTCGGAATAATCTATGACAATAGAAGTAACAACATTGGATAATGGCTTGCGCGTCGTTACCGATGTTACGCCGCATGTGGAAACGGTGACCGTCGGCGTCTGGACCGATGTCGGCAGCCGTCATGAAAGGGCGGAACAGAACGGCCTCAGCCATATGCTGGAACATATGGCCTTTAAAGGCACCCGCAGCCGCAATGCGCAGGCGATTGCCGAGGTCATTGAAGATGTCGGCGGCTATCTGAACGCCTATACGTCCCGCGAGCATACCACCTTTTACGCCCGCCTGTTGAAGGATGACCTGGCGCTTGGGATAAATGTGCTGGCCGATATTCTGCAGAATTCGACATTTGAACCCCAGGAGCTTGAGCGGGAGCGCGGCGTCATCATTCAGGAAATCGGCCAGGCCAACGACACGCCGGATGATATTGTCTTTGATTTCCTGCAGGAAGCCTCTTATCCGGGTCAGGCCCTCGGCCGTCCCATCCTGGGCACGACTGATCTGGTGAACAGCTTTACCCGCGACGACCTGGCCAAATATTTGGCCGATCATTACAAGGCGAAACAGATGGTGGTGTCGGCGTCGGGCAATTTTGACCGGAAGCGCTTTATCGACCGGGTGGAGGAGGAATTTTCAACCCTCGCCCCGACCCGTGACTTTAACGGCGAGGTCGCGGACTATAAGGGCGGCGCCGAATTGCAGGAACGCCGGCTGGATCAGGTCAATCTTTTACTCGGTTTCGACGGGCTCGCCTTTGACGATCCGGATTTCTACGCGGCGCAGATCATGTCGATGATCCTCGGCGGCGGCATGTCATCGCGCCTGTTTCAGGAAATCCGTGAAAAACGCGGTCTGGTCTATTCGATCTACAGCTTCATGCAATCCTACCGGGACGGCGGAAGTTTCGCTATTCATGCCGGCACCGGCCCCGAACAGGTGCGGGAGCTGATCCCGGTGGTGGCGGCGGAAATGCATAAACTGTCGGCATCGGTTTCGATGGATGAAGTGGTCCGCGCCCGGACCCAGATGAAGGCCGGCCTGCTGATGGCGATGGAAAGCACCACCAGCAGGATGGAGCAGATGGGCCGCCAGATGATGATCTTCGGCCGCCCGGTGCCCCAGACGGAGATCATCGAACAGATCGACCGGGTCGATGACGTGGCGGTGATGCGTTACATGGACCGCCTGCTGAGCGATAACAGACTGGCGCTGGCCGCCGTCGGGCCGCTTGATCATCTGGAAGAATATGACCGGATTGCGGCGCGCTTTTAGGGAAGTCTGGATTTCAGGCTTCTGCTCAAGGGGTCCGCGCCGAGCAGGGCGACCAGATAAAGCGACGTCACCGGACTGGCGAGCCTGAGGAACCGGTCGGCAATCTCCCCGGCGCTGCCCCGATCATACCAGACGGTGCTGATCATATCGGATGTTTCGGGAATTTTGCCGTCAAGCTCAAGGCTGGTGATCGTCGCCTCTATCATGTCAAACATCTCTTCCGCCAGCGGGCCGGCGCAGACAAAATAAATGCAGTGTTTGTTGATCAGGCCGTGCAGATGGCCTTTGAGGTTGTCGATGTCCGTCCGCCCGCTGGCCACGGCGAGCATGGCGTAATCATCGTCACTTTCCTCCCTGAGAAAGGCCGGGACATTGGCGGCATTTATTATTTTTACAGCGCGCTTGCGGCTTATCATATATTTTCCTGACCTTATCAGTCTATCATTTCCCGCCGTAAATAAAAAGCGCGCGATATATGGAAGGCAGGCGCGTCTTATTCCTTCTCAAAGCGCGGCAGATCATCGACAATATTGACATGACGGACCTGCCGGGTGGTCCAGATATGTTTTGTGCCGGGGTAATCCGCCGGCCGATCCATGCAGCCGATGGCAATATCGACCGTTCCCGGAAAATGAAAAGTGAGGCTGGAGCCGCAGTCCCTGCAATAGCCCCGCTTTGATTTCTCGCCGGACCGGTAGAAGGCCAATTCGCCCTTGATGACGGTGAAATCCTCAGCCATGAATGTGATCCAGTGGACAAAGGCGGCGCCGGAGGCGCGCTTGCACATATCGCAATGACAAATGGCCGTATTACTGACACTGCCCCGGGCTTCCAGCGTGATGGCGCCGCACAGGCAGCGGGCGGTATGGATTTGTTTGTCGTTTGTTGCGGTCATGATCTGCTCCCGTCTTTTGGATACATGGCGACAAAACCGGGCATTTTTTCAACCCGCCCGATCCAGCGTTGAAGGGCCGGAAAGCGGCCAAGGTCAAAGCCGCCCATCTCCGCCTTGTGCGTATAGGCGAAAAGGGCGATGTCGGCGATGCTGTATTCGCCGCCAACCAGAAAATCACGATTTTTGAGCCGGTCCTCGAGGATTTGCAGCGCCGCATAGCCTTTTTCATGCAGCAGGGGAATCTCCGCCCGCCGCGGCGTGTCCGGCGGCAGCATGGTGAGAATGAATTTGGCGACGGCGACGAAGGGCTCATGGCTGTATTGTTCGAAAAACAGCCATTGCATGATCTCGGCCTGTCGCCATCTGTCGTCGGGGAAAAAGTTGGTGCCGAGCGCGAAATAATAGAGAATGGCGTTGGATTCCGCCAGGCAGCGGCCATCGTCGAATTCGATCACCGGAATCCGGCCATTGGCGTTGATCCGCCCGAGGAAGTCCTCTGTCCGGGTTTCGCCGCGGGTGACGTCATAGGCGATCGTTCTGAAGGGCAGGCCCAGTTGCCCGAGCAGCAGCCGCGCCTTATAAGCATTGCCGGAGTCCACATTGTCATGCAGGGTGATCATCGCGTTATCTCCTATAGATCAAAAACCGGTTCCTTCAGGTGATGAATAACCTTCCTCATGACCGTCGGCAGCGCCAGATTGTCGATGCGGCTGAAGGGGAACCAACCGCCTTCCTGAAGGTCGATCATCTCCGCCAGTTCCAGCCGGATCACCTTCAGTTCAAGATGGAAATGGGTGAAGCTGTGGCGCACCAGGCCCGGGGTTTCCTTCCAGTTGCTGATGATCGGGATTTGCGGCGCCGGCACCTCGCCCCAGGTTTCTGTTTCCAGCCAGTCGGTCGAGGGCACTTCCATCATGCCGCCGAGCAGACCTTTTTCCGGCCGCCGGCACAGCCACAGATGCCTGTCATATTCGGCCCAGAAGGCGTAACCGCGCCGGGTCGGCTTGGCGGCTTTTGACTTGCGGCGCGGCAATTGATCCGCAACGCCCTGGCGGTTGGCCTGGCAATTGTCTTCCCACGGGCAACGCCCGGAACATTTGAGCAGCTTCGGCCCGCAGATCGTCGCCCCGAGGTCCATCACCGCCTGGGCGTAGTCGCCGGCGCGGTGAGCCGGGGTCATCCGTTCGGCAAGGCTTTTCAGTTCGGCCTTGGCGTCGGGCAGCGGGGTGGTGATATGGAACATCCGCGCCATGACCCGCTCGATATTGCCGTCCATGACCGTGGCCCGCCGGTTGAAGGCGATGGCGGCGATCGCCGCCGCGCTATAGGGGCCGACGCCCGGAAGCTTTAATAATTCCGCCTCCGTATCGGGAAAATCGCCGCCCAGTTCCCGGGCGACATATTGGGCGCATTTATGCAGGTTGCGCGCCCGGGCGTAATAGCCGAGCCCGGCCCAGGCCGCGAGCACCTGATCCAGTTCCGCCCCGGCAAGGTCCCCGACTGTCGGCCAAGCGCCGAGGAATTTTTCAAAATAGGGAATGACGGTGGCGACCGTCGTCTGCTGCAGCATGATTTCGCTGAGCCAGACATGATAGGGGTCGGGGATTTCCGGCGCGCCGGGGCCGATCCGCCAGGGCAGTTGCCGGGCGTTCAGATCATACCAGTCGAGCAGGGCGTCCGCCAGTTCGACCGGGTCCTGCGCCGGCAGGTTCTGTAGTGGTGTGATGTTATCCATTGGCTCGTTAAAATCAGTTGACGCCGGACTATACTAGAAGCGCCGCCTGAATCCAAGGGCGAGATTTATCCGGGAGCAATATGGCTTGCGGCTTGTGCGCAAAAGCCCCGCCCTCGTCAGCGCCTTGTCTTAGTTGGCGAATAATCATAATTTTGTCATAATACTGTATATCCTGAGCGAAAGATGTATATTGTCGCCATGTCGAATAAAAGCAGAAAAATAAAGACCGTCGCGGAAGCCGTGAAGCATGCCGGCGACCGCGCCTTTCGCCGCTATGGCTTTTCCCAGCGGGAAATTGTCGCGCGCTGGCCGGATATTGTCGGGCCCGCGCTGGCTGACTGCAGTCTGCCCGAAAGACTGACCTTCCCCCGGGATGAAAAACACGGCGGCACGCTTTATATCCGGGTTCAGGGCAGCATGGCTCTCGAACTGCAACATTTTGAACCGATGGTGATTGAACGGATCAATGGTTATTACGGTTATCCGGCGGTGGAAAGGCTGTCCTTTCGCCATGGCCCGGTGCCGCTCCGGGTTCAGAAAAGGCGCCGGCCGCCGCCCGTTCTGACTGATTCTCAGAAAAAACAGCTCGAGGATCAACTTTCAGGGGTGACAAACCCGGAATTATATCAGGCGTTATATCGGCTGGGCAGTGAGGTTGTGGCGGAAAAAAAACCTGATAAAACAACGGATCGGTGCCGTTTCCAACGTCGGGGAATGGGCAGCCGGATGCCGGACTGAATATTCTTTTCTTGATTTCTCTCCCTGTTCATTTTTATAATTTAATACAACATATTGTGGATGCATGATGACAAAACAACTATATAAACGAAAATCAAAATTTCTCTCTTTGGTGATTGCCGCGATATTCGCCCTTGGCTTCGGGACCATCGGCAGCGTTCAGGCGGCGGATCAGGACGCGTCGGGCGAAAGCGGTTTCCTGAACCGGGATATGATCATGGGCGATCCGAATGCGCCGATCGAGATCATTGAATATGCCTCGACCACCTGTCCGCATTGCGCGACATTTCATCAGGAAATCCTGCCGGACCTGAAGAAGAAATATGTCGATACCGGCAAGGTGAAGATTGTTTTCCGCAATTTTGTTTTCCAGCAGCCGTTCGATATTTTCGCCTCGTCGCTGAACCGTTGTGTCGAGGAAGACAAGTTTTTCCCCCTGCTGGGGCTCTATTTCAAGCGTCAGCAATCCTGGTTGAAATACAAGGAATTCAACGAACTGAAGCCTTATGGCAAATATGCGGCGCTGGGCTTCGCCAAGGGGGAAGCCATCAAGATCGCCAAAATCGCCGGCATGAAGGAATCCGAAGCCTATCAGTGCCTGGCGCGGCCGGATGTTCTGGAATTCCTGATGGGGGTCAACCGGGAAGCGACCGCCAAATATGAGATCAACAGCACGCCGTCAATCATTGTCAATGGCGAGAAGCTTGACGCCTATGATTTTGAAACCATTGAAAAAGCAATCCAGGCGCAGAGCAAATAAGGGCAGATAGATAAAGGCGAATGAAGTGACAAAACGTGCTATCAAAAAAATTACGCTGCTTCTGGCCATCCTAATCATCGGGGCGGGCGGATTGGCGATTGCGCTTTTGGCGCCGGCCGACAGGCTGATCGCGGCCGATGCCGCGGCGGTGCCGGAGACGGCATCTCAAGACGTGTCTGCCGGGGGTGAGGCCGGCTTTCTTGATTATGACATGGTGATCGGCGACAGGGACGCGCCGGTGGAGATCATCGAATATGCCGCCATATCCTGTTCCCATTGCGCGCATTTTCACCAGGATGTCTTGCCGGAGCTGAAAAAGAAATATCTCGACACCGGCAAGGCGAGACTGGTTTATCGCAATTTCATTTTCGACAATCCATTTGATGTTTACGCCTCGCTGCTGACCCGGTGCGCGACCAGGGAAAATTTCTTTTCGACCGTCAAGACCTATTTTGATTACCAGAAAGCCTGGCTCAAGGTTGCGGAAATGCAGCAGGTCTATCAGGCGGATGGCCGGGACGCCGCCATCATTTTCGCCCAGGCGGAAGTGGCCAAGATCGCTAAAATGGCCGGCATGAGCGATGAAGATGTTCGCCAATGCTATGACAATCAGCAGGCGATCAACTATCTGTTGCAGATCAGGAAGACGGCGGTTGAAACATATGGCGTCAACAGCACGCCGACCTTGATCGTTGGCGGCAAAAAGGTCGAGAGCAACGATCTTGTAACCCTTGAAAAGGCGATTGCAGAAGCGGGAAAATAACAAAAAGAGGGAAAATTGGACTTTACACGACTTCGATTATCCGGTTTCAAGTCCTTTGTGGACCCGACCGAACTGATTATCGAAAACGGCCTGACCGGGGTCGTCGGGCCCAATGGTTGCGGCAAGTCCAATCTCCTTGAGGCCCTGCGCTGGGTGATGGGGGAGAATTCCGCCAAAAGCATGCGCGGCGCCGGCATGGATGATGTGATCTTCGCCGGCACCGCCGCCCGCCCGGCCCGCAACCTGGCCGAAGTCACCCTGACCATTCACAATAACGACCGCTCGGCCCCGGCCATCTTCAATGATGAAATCCAGATGGAGATTTCCCGCCGCATCGAACGGGAAAGCGGCTCGGCCTATCGCCTGAACAGCAAGGATGTCCGGGCCAAGGATATTCAGCTGTTGTTCGCCGACGCCTCGACCGGCGCCCATTCGCCGTCGCTGGTCAGTCAGGGGCGGATCGGCAGCCTGATCAACGCCAAGCCCCGGGAAAGACGGATGGTTCTGGAAGAGGCCGCCGGCATCAGCGGCCTGCATTCCCGCCGCAAGGAGGCGGAAAGCAAGCTGCGTTCGGCGGAACATAATCTGGAACGGCTGGCGGATATTGAACTTCAGTTGAATGAACAGATCCGCGGCCTGCAGAAGCAGGCGCGCCAGGCCGTCCGCTATAAGAAGGTCAGCGCGGAAATCCGCACCCTTCAGGCCCTGATCAATTATATGGAATGGCTGGAAATCCAGGATCACAAGAGCCTGGCCGAAAGCGAATTGCGCGCCACCGATTTGCAGGTGGCGGCGATCACGACCGAACTGGGCGGCCTGAACAGGCAACAGGCGATCGCGGCGGCCAAACTGCCGGATCTGCGCCAGAAGGAAGCCGAACTGGCGGCCAAGCTTCACCGGATCACGGTGTCGCGGGATGGCCTCGACGGGGAAGAAGCCCGGTTGCAGGAAACCCAGGGCAAGTTGACGGACCTTTTGCAGCAGATTGACCGGGACGAGGGGCGGGAACGGGATGTCATCCGCGACAGTTCGTCGCTGCTCGAGCGCCTGACCGGCGAGAAGAAGGACCTGCTGGACCAGATCGAAAATCAGACGGGCAATGTGGATGAATTGTCCGAAGCCCTGAAAATGAAGCAGACGGCGACGCTGGAAGCGGAATGGAGGCTTGAGGAACTGACCCAGAAACAGGCCCAGCAGGCCGCCGAGAAGAACAACCTGAGCCGCAACAGGGAAGAGACGGAACAGCGGCTCGACAGTCTCGCCGAACAGCGCAAGACCATCGAAGAACGCCTGATGCGGCTCGAAAGCAATAATCTGTTTACCCAGGCGCTGTCCAACGCGGAACATAATCTCGCCGCGGCGGAAAGTGCCATCAGCAGATTGTCGCAGAAGGCGGCGGAGGCCGAGGATAACCGGAACCTTCTGCAGCAAAAAGATCAGGACGCGCGAAATATGCTACAATCCCTCGAGGGCAGGCTGGCCCGGGTCCGGGCGGAGAAAGAGGCGCTGGAAGAAATCCTCGCCGGCGAATCACGGGACAGCGGCACGCCGGTTATGGCGCAGCTCTCGGTGACCCCGGGTTATGAAAAAGCCCTCGGCGCGGCGCTCGATGAGGATCTGGAGGCCCCGGATGATACGGCGGCGCAGGTTCACTGGCGCGCGGTGCCGGAATATGATCCGCCGCAGGCGCTGCCGGCCGGGGTGGACCGCATGGCGGATTTTGTCGCGGGCTCGGCGGTTTTGGGCCGGCGGTTGAGCCAGACCGGCCTTGTCGCCAGTGAGGGTGAGGCGCTGTCCCTGTTGCCCCGCCTGCTGCCCGGCCAGCGACTGGTCTGTCGGGAGGGCGGCGTCTGGCGCTGGGACGGGCTGTGCGTCTCGCCGGACGCGCCGAGCGCGACCGCAATCAAATTGTCCCAGAAGAACCGCCTGGCGGACCTGAGCGAGAAATTCAGCCGCCGTCAGGAAGAGGTGGGCGCGGCGCGCGAGGCGGCGCATCGCGCGCAGGAACAGCTGGAACAGGGGCGTGAGGCCGCCCGCGCCGCCCGGCAGCATTGGCGGGAAGCGGAAGAAAAGGCGGCTCATGCGCGGCGCAGCCTGACCGAGGCGGAAAAACAGGCGACCCGCCATCAGTCGGAGGAAAGCGCCCTCAAAGACCGGCTCGGCCATTTGATTGAGGAAATTGATCAGGCGAAGAACCGTTATCGGGAGATCCGCCATAACCTGAACGCCCTGCCCGAGGGCGAGGATCTGGGGCGGGAAATCCAGATGGCGCGGCAGGCGGTGGAAGCCCGCCGCCATGAACTTTCCGAGGCCCGCTTCAATCATGACAGCTTTATTTCCCAAAGCGACGCCCGCCGCGAGCGCCTCGGCCAGATCGAGACGGAGCTTGAGGCCTGGCGGCTGAGGATCAATAATGTGGAAATTCATATCCGGGATTTGCAGGACCGGCGGGAGAAAACCAGATCGGAACTGAAATCCCTCGAGAACCGGCCTGGTGAGATCGTTGAGGAGCGGCGCAAGCTCAATCATCTGATTGACCAGGCGGAAGAGGAACGAAAACAGGCGGCCCGGCGGCTGCTCGACAGTGAGGATATGGTCGCCGGAAAAGACCGGGAAATCCGCGAGGTGCAGGATCGGCTGTCGCGGACCCGGGAACAGAAAGTCCGGCTCGAGACCAGTCTCGAACAATATGAAGAGCAGGAAGCTCACCTGAAACGCCGGATTTTTGAGGAATTCGACTGCCAGCCCGGTCTGCTGAAGGAATTGGCGCGGATTGAGGAAGAACAGGCCCTGCCCGATCCGGAACAGACTCACCACCGGCTGGAACGGATGAAGGCGGAGCGAGCGCGCCTCGGCGCCGTCAACCTCAGGGCCGAATCAGAACTGGATGAGATTCAGAGCCAACTGGACACCTCCATGACCGAACGCCAGGAACTGGAAAAGGCGATTGCCGCCCTGCGCAGGGCGATTACCGACCTGAACCGGGAAGGGCGGGCGCGAATCCTGAAGGCCTTTGACGAGGTGAATGCCCACTTCAAGCATCTGTTCACCACCCTGTTCGGCGGCGGCGAGGCCCATCTGGATCTGACCGAATCAGACGACCCGCTGGACGCCGGGCTCGAAATCATGGCCAGCCCGCCGGGCAAGAAGATGCAGAATCTGGGCCTTTTGTCCGGCGGGGAACAGGCGCTGACCGCCCTGTCGCTGATCTTTGCCGTCTTTATGACCAACCCGTCGCCCATTTGCGTGCTGGATGAGGTCGATGCGCCGCTGGATGACGCCAATGTGGAGCGTTTCTGCGACCTTCTGGATGAAATGTGTGAAAACACCGCGACCCGTTTTCTGATTGTGACCCATAATGCGGTGACCATGTCGCGCATGAGCCGGCTGTTCGGCGTGACCATGGCGGAACGCGGGGTTTCCCAGCTGGTTTCCGTCGATCTGGACAGCGCCGAAAGAATGCGGGAGCGGGTCGGCGATTCTGCGGTGGCGTAGCCGGGACGGGGCCTTTCCGGGGGATCGTAAATTTCAGCGGATTTTTCTTCCTTGAAATTCAGGCCATTAAGCGCCGGAAAAACGGTGATGCGGATAGTTTTTTTGTAACTTGACAGGCAAATGTGCAGAAACTATGTTGCAGTCAATTTTATGGGCGCTAGATGAGGGGTTGCCTCGATGGAAGATCCTGAAAAATCTTCTGAGAACGAACCATCGCTTGAAAGTTTAAGTGCTCGGGTTAAGAAAGCTCGACAGGCCATTGAGCCGAGAAAAGAGAGCGGCATTAACGAATCACACGCTTACGGGATGGCGATGCGTCTTGTGGCGGAACTGGTGTCGGGGTTGATTGTCGGGTTGATAGTTGGCTGGTCTCTGGACAAATGGTTCGGAACGAAACCCTGGCTGCTGATAGTATTTATATTCCTGGGCCTCGGCGCAGGAATTTTTAATGTGATGCGTGCGGCGCGACAGATTGAGGAAGCAAAGGCACGTAAACTGAAAGACGCCGACAAGGCGAAAAGTAACGAAGGATAACAGTGTGGCCAGTCCGCTCGCGCAATTTGAAATCAAGACGCTCATCCCGCTGAAACTCGGCGAGTATGATATTTCTTTCACCAACTCTTCCCTTTTTATGGCCTTGACCGTCCTGTCGATCATGTTTTTCATGGTTGGCGGCATGCGCAAAGGTTCGCTGGTGCCAAGCCGCTGGCAGCTCAGCGTGGAAATGTGTTACGAATTTGTCGCCAATATGCTCCATGATTCGGCGGGACGGGAGGCGCGGAAATATTTCCCCTTCGTCTTCACCCTGTTCATGTTCATCCTGTTCGCCAACCTGCTCGGCATGGTTCCCTATGTCGGATTCACCTTCACCAGCCATATCGCCGTGACCTTCGCCATGGCGTTTTTTGTTTTTATCGGCGTGACGCTGATCGGTCTGGCGAAGCATGGCCTGAAATTTTTCAGCCTGTTTCTGCCGCACGGCACCCCCTGGTGGCTGATTGTGATCATTGTCCCGATTGAGGTTGTGTCATACCTGTCCCGTCCCGTCAGCCTGTCTGTTCGTTTGTTCGCCAATATGGTGGCCGGACATACCATGCTGAAGGTATTCGGCGGTTTTGTGGTGGCGCTCGGCGCGTTCGGCATCGTGCCTTTCGCCTTTATCGTCGCCCTGACCGGGCTGGAACTGCTGGTCGCCTGCCTGCAGGCTTATGTATTCACCATCCTGACATGTATGTATCTGAATGACGCCCTGCATTTGCATTAAGCGCTTGCGGGATGAATAAACTTGTTTTAAATGTTTGATTTTTAAAAATAAAAGGAAGTTAAAATGGAAGTAGAAGCTGCAAAAATGATCGGTGCGGGTATCGCTTGTTCTGCTCTGATTGGCGCCGGTATCGGTATTGGTAACATCTTCGGAAATTATGTTTCCGCTGCGATCCGCAACCCCTCCGCGGCGCCACAGTTCTTTGGCAACGCGATGCTTGGTTTCGCCCTTGCCGAAGCAACCGGCCTGTTCGGCCTGGTTATCGCCTTCATCATCCTGTTCACCTGATAGTGATCGCGTTTAAAGAGAGCTATTTGATTGTACAGGCCTGATCCTCCCCTAAAGGGGATCAAGGAGAGAAGACGATGCCCCAACTAGACCCCGCCGTTTTTGCGCCCCAGATTTTCTGGCTGTTTGTTATATTCGCACTGATTTATCTTTTCATTGCCTATAGCGCAGCGCCGAAAATCACCGAAGTCCTGGAAAAACGCCAGGTCCGGATTGCTTCGGACCTGGAAGAGGCGGAAAGACTGCAAACACAAGCGGAAGAAGCCAGAGTTTCCTATGAAAAGGCTTTGGAAGACGCCCGGGCGCAGGCGACGGCGACTGTCGCCGCCAAGCGGGACGCCATCAAGGCGGACGTGGAGGCGGAATACAACAGGCTGACCGATAAATTAGGCGCGGAGGCCGCCGCGGCGGAAACGCGGATTGCGGCGGCGAAAGACAAGGCGCTTGATGATGTCCGGGCGATGGCCGCCGAGGTCTGTCAGGAAATTGTTGTCGCCGTGTCCGGTCTCGAGCTTGATAAAAAGGTCGTGGCCAAAGTGGTTGACGGCAAATTTGACGCGGTGAAGGAGAATGCCAATGGCTGATCAGAATCAGGCCCAGGATCATCTCGCCGCCACCGTTGCCGAAACCGGTCCGGCGGAGGCTCATCACGGCTATGATCACTGGTATCAGGATCCGGGCGTCTGGGTCGCGGCGGCGATCATCACCTTCTTTCTGCTGATCATCTGGAAAAAAATTCCGGCGATGCTCGCGAAAATGCTGGATGCGAAGGCCTCCGAAATCGCCGCGCAACTGGACAACGCCAAGACTTTGCGGGAGGAGGCTTCGGCCCTTCTGGCGAAATACCAGCGGGACCAGCGCGGGGCGGAAAAAATCGCCGCCGACCTGATCGCCAAGGCGGAAAACGAGGCAACGCTGCTGGCCGGTGAAGCCAAGGCGCAAATTCAGGAAATGACCGAACGGCGGCTCAAGCTGGCGGAGCAGAAGATCGCCCAGGCGGAAGCCAACGCCGTGAAGGAAATTCAGCAGCTTTCGGTGAGAATCGCCACCACGGCGGCCCATGAGCTGATCTCGGACCATATGAAAAAGGCCGACCGCGACGCCCTGGTTAAATCAAGCATCGACAAGCTGGACAGTCAGCTGCACTGATTTTGACGCCAAAAAACAATATGTGATCAACCCGGATTTTGCCTGTCAAGTCCGGGTTTTTCTTTGGCTATTCCTTGGCCAGCCTGTCGCGGATGTCATCCAGTTCATGGGAGCGGATATTTCGGCCGTTCCATTTAATGGCGACAAGATCCGGTGTTTCTCTGTCGCGCCAATCGCGGAAAATACAATCAATGCGGTGGGGAACGGGCACTTTATAGCCGTTCCAGGCCCGAAAGCTGAGCTTGACCTGATGCCGGCCGTTTTCGGCGCGGTGCTCGGTCAGGGAAATATTCCGGTAGCTGTCCGGATGCTTCAGGCGGCTGACTGCAATATCTTCACAGATTTGGTGGCTGACGGGTTTCCTGAATTGAAAATCACAGGCGGCCAGGGGCATGATCAGGGGAAGCAGGAAGAGATATTTCATCCGCTATCGCCTCTCAACCGGCGGCAGGGACAGGGAAAATCGTATGGCGACCAGCCGGATGACCAAGATGATCAGGGCGGAAACGCCGATGCAGATTTTATTGTCGATATCGAGCATTTGCATAAAGATATAAATCCCGCCGCCGACGATTGCCGGCAGGGCGTATAACTCCGTCTTTAGCACCAAGGGCACCTCATTGCATAAAATGTCGCGAATGACGCCGCCGGCGGTGGCCGTCATGACGCCCATGGTGATGGCGACGGCGGGATTGGCCCCGAGCGACAGGGCTTTCTCGGTCCCGGTTATCGCAAACAGCGCCAGGCCGCAGGCGTCGGCCCACAAGAGAACAGTCATCCGGCTTTCCAGATAACGGCCCCAGAAAGGGGTCAGCGCCGCGGCGCCGATGGCGATATAAAGCGCGGTCGGATCCTCGACCCAGAACACCGGAACATCAAGGATGATGTCGCGGGTGCTGCCGCCGCCGATCGCGGTCACGACGGCGACAACCGCCAGACCGAAGGCGTCCATTTCCTGGCGCATGGCGGCCAGCGCGCCGCTGATGGCGAAAACGGCGATGCCGATCAGACCGATCCAGTAAATTAATTCTTCCATATTATCGCCATTTATCTTCACTAATGAATGATCAAGCCTATATATTGGCCAATAAAGGATATAATGTAAAAAAGAAACAACGGAGTGAATATTTTATGAATCTGTTTCGTTTGCTTTTGATCCCGGTTGCCGGCCTGATTATGTTGGCGGGTCAGGCGACCGCCGTATCTGCGCTGGACAAGAAAGTTCCGGCGTCCCGGTCGGAGGTCCAGCTTTCCTATGCGCCGGTCGTCAAACAGGCGGCTCCGGCGGTGGTCAACATCTATACCAAACGGGTGATCCGCACCCGCAGCTATTCGCCCTTCGCCAATGATCCCTTTTTCCAGCGGTTCTTCGGCGATCGTTTCGGCGGCAGCTCGCGGGAAAGGATTGAACGTTCCCTGGGCTCGGGCGTGATTGTCGAGGGCGACGGGGTGATCGTCACCAATCATCACGTGATTGAGGGGGCCGATGAAATCACGGTCGCCTTGTCCGACAAGCGGGAATTCGCCGCCGAAGTGATCCTTGATGACGAGCGGACCGACCTCGCCATTTTGCGCATCGACACCAATGGCGAGAAACTGCCCGTGCTGAAACTGTCCGATTCGGACAGGATAGAGGTCGGCGATCTGGTGCTGGCCATCGGCAATCCCTTTGGCGTGGGGCAGACGGTGACCAGCGGCATTGTCTCGGCGCTCGCCCGCACCCATGTCAGCGGCGGCGATTATCAGTTTTTCATCCAGACCGACGCCGCGGTCAATCCGGGCAACAGCGGCGGGGCGCTGATCGGCATGGACGGCGAGCTGATCGGCATTAACACGGCGATTTTCTCCCGCTCCGGCGGCTCCAACGGCATCGGTTTCGCCATTCCGGCCAATATGGTGCGCCATGTGGTGTCCTCGGCCCTGTCCGGCGGCCAGATTGTCCGGCCGTGGTTCGGCGGCGAGGGACAGGCGGTGACGGCGGAAATCGCCGAGAGTCTCGGCTTTGACCGGCCGGGCGGGGTTCTGGTCAACAGCGTCTATCCGGGCGGGCCGGCAGACCAGGCCGGGCTCGAGTCCGGCGATATTATCATCAGCCTTGACGGCAAGGAGGTTTCCAGTCCCGAGGCCCTGCGCTATTACATCGGCCTGGAAAAACCGGGTGGAAAACTGCCGATGGTCATCCTGCGGGGCGAGAAGCGCAAAACATTGAATGTGCCGCTGGCGGCGGCGCCCGAGGATCCGCCGCGCAACATTACCGTGCTGAAGGATGATCATCTGTTCACCGGGGTCAAGCTCGGCAATCTGTCGCCGGCTTTTGCCGACGAGATCGGGGTCGATGTTTATGAACGGGGCGTGATCGTGTTGCAGGCGCCGCGCACCGTCATGCGCCGGACAAGCGTCAGGCCGGGCGATATTTTCAAGTCGGTGAACGGGAATAAGGTGGAAAGGATCGCCGATATTCGGGCGGCGCTCAAGGATGACGGCCAAAATATTGATTTTACCGTCAAACGCTCCGATCGGCTGATCGAATGCGTGATCCGCGCGAGAGGAAATTCATATTGCAGATAACAAATCCGGGCGAGATATGGCATGAGTGACCTGTTTTCATCGGCGGGACTGGATCAGGACGCGCCGCGCCCGCTGGCCGACAAGCTGCGGCCGCGCGCGCTGGATCAGGTGGTCGGACAGGATCACCTGATCGCCCCGGACGGCCCCATCGGCCGGATGCTGAAGGCGGGGAAATTAAGCTCGCTGGTTTTCTGGGGGCCGCCGGGCACCGGCAAGACGACCATGGCCCGGCTGCTGGCGGATCAGACAGAGCTTTACTTTGAACAGATTTCAGCGGTTTTTTCCGGAGTCGCCGATCTGCGCAAATGTTTCGAGGCGGCGGCGGCGCGGCGCAAGACCGGCACGGGCACCCTGCTGTTCGTTGACGAAATTCATCGTTTCAACCGTTCGCAACAGGACGGATTTTTGCCTTATGTCGAGGACGGCACCATCATTCTGGTCGGGGCGACGACGGAAAACCCGTCCTTCGAACTCAATGCGGCGCTGCTGTCGCGGCTACAGGTTCTGACCCTCAACCGGCTTGACGACCCGGCGATGGCGGAATTGCTCAGGCGGGCGGAAGAACTGGAGGGCCGGACACTGCCGGTCAGCGACGAGGCGCGGGCCATGCTTTACGGCATGGCCGACGGCGATGGTCGTTATCTGCTGAATCTGACGGATATTCTGCTGAGCCTCGATTTCGAGGAGACGCTGGATTCGGCCGGGCTGGTCAAGGTCCTGCAAAAGCGGGCGCCGGTCTATGACAAGGACCGGGAAGGCCATTACAACCTGATTTCGGCGCTGCACAAGTCGCTGCGCGGCTCGGACACCGATGCGGCGCTCTACTGGACCGCGCGCATGCTGGCCGGCGGCGAAGACCCGCTTTATATCCTGCGCCGCCTGGTGCGCTTTGCGGCGGAAGATATTGGACTTGCCGATCCCAACGCCCTGGTGCAGGCGATGGCGGCCAAGGACGCCTATGCGTTCCTCGGCTCCCCCGAAGGCGATCTGCATGTGGCGCAGGCGGTGATCTATCTGGGCGCGGCGCCGAAATCAAACGCCGCCTACAAGGCGTTCAAGGCGGCGGGCAAACGGGCCCGCGAAACCGGTTCTCTCAATCCGCCGATGCATATTCTCAATGCGCCGACCCGGATGATGAAGGACCTGGGATATGGCAAGGGCTATGCCTATGATCATGATACGCAAAGCGGCTTTTCCGGCCAGGATTATTTCCCCGACGGCCTCGCCCGGGAGGAATTCTACCGCCCCAAGGAACGGGGCTTCGAGCGCGAGATCAAAAAGCGCCTCGACTATTGGGCCAAATTGCGGGCCGATTTAAAGGAATAGGCGCTTCGGGGGCTTATTTTTGGGCCTCTGCGGCGCCTTCGGCGGCGAAATCGCCTTTCAGGAAATCCGTTTTCAGGATCGACTTGTTGTAGGTCATGAAGGTTTCCATGATCCGGGCGTGGGGCACATCGGCATAGCTGCCGCGTTCCCGGACATATTCCATATGCTTTTCGCCGTCCTCGGTGAAGGGGTGAAATATCGAATCCTCAAGACCGTTGAACTCAAGGGGCTTGATGCGGAATTTTTCACAGAGCCTGAGGTTAAAGGCCGGCGTCGCCTTGACCCATTTGCCGTTGAGAAACAGCTCGGTAAAGGCGTGCCACGGCATGATGTCGCTGCCGATGAATTTCTTCAGCCGTTCGCTGGTGATATGGTTTTTGACGTCGGCGAAACCCAGCCGGGCCGGAATGCCCAGCGCCCGGGCGCAGGCGGCGAGGATCGCGCCTTTCGAGATGCAGAAGCCAACCCCCTTGTCCAATGTCCAGCTTGCCCGGAAAACATCGGGATTGCTATAGTCGACATAGGGCGTATAGTCGAAATCGTCGCGGATGCGGTAATAAAGGGCGACGGCCTTTTCCAGATCCGTTGTGAGGTCCGCTGTGGTTTCTTTGGCGTAAGCGATAATATTTTCGGCGTCGCTGTCGATATAGCTGGCCGGCAGGAGATAAATGGCTACTGACATGATATGCCCTTTACACGGTAATCGAACAGTTGTTTGAATGTCGTATATAGCCCTTTGCCGGCTGAAAGCCCACTAAAAAAGCACGAAAAACCGCTTTTTTTCGCCGGGGCCACGGCGGCTCAGGGTTTCAGGAGATAGTCGCGGGTCAGCGGCACGGCGTCCTGCCGCCGGGCCAGTTGAAACTGGAACACCACATGCCCCAGGTTGCGGAAGGCGCATTCGGCGCTCGACAGATAGAAATCCCACATGCGGAAGAAACGCGCGTCATATAACGCCTCGATGGCGGTTTTATGCTCATGGGCGCGGCTTCGCCAGTGACGGAGCGTTTCGGCGTAATGCAGCCGCCAGACTTCGAGGTCGGTGATATAGAGCCCGGCCTTTTCGATTATGGGGGCGACTTCCGACAGGCTCGGCACATAACCGCCGGGAAAGATATATTTCAGCGTCCAGGGGTCGGTGGAGCCGGGGCCGTCGGCGCGGCCAATAGTGTGGATCAGGGCGACGCCGTCGTCCTTCAGGCTGTCATAGACCTTGTTGAAATAGGTCTGATACTGGGCGCGGCCGACATGCTCGAACATGCCGACGGAGACGATGCGGTCAAATTTCTCCGTCACATGGCGGTAATCCTGAAAATTGAAGTGAACCTTGTGGTCGACTTTCCTCTCGGCCGCCCTTTTCTGGGCGAGTGCATGCTGTTCCCGGCTCAGGGTGACGCCGGTGACCTCGGCGCCGGACAATTTGTTGAGATGCAGCGCCAGCCCGCCCCAGCCGCAACCGATATCAAGCACCTTGTGATGTTTTTCCAGCAGCAGTTTTTTCGCAATGATATTCTTTTTGTTTTCCTGGGCCTGCTCTAGGGTATCCTTTTCCGAAGCGAAATAGGCGCAGGAATACTGCCGGTCCGGATCGAGAAACAGGTCATATAACGCGCCGGACAGATCATAATGATGGGCGACATTTTTCTGCGCCCTGCTGGCCGGGTTGATCTGCGCCAGCCAGCCTTTGAAGCGGCTGTAGGGATCGCCGCCGTTCAGATGCATGGCGTTGTCCGGGCGCCACTCCATATTTTTTGTCACCAGATAAAGGAAGTCATAGATGCCCTTGCCGTCTTCGACGGTCAGGGAGCCGTCCATATAGGCCTCGCCGGTTTTGAGGTCCGGCTTGAAAAAGAGCTTCAGCGGCAGGCCGCGGTCATGAAAGCGGATAGTGACTTCGGGATCTTTGCTGCCGACAAAACTGTGTTTCCTGCCCGAGGCGTCGATGACATGCAGGGTTCCTTCCCGGATCAGTTTGCGTAGAAATAAAGATATCAAATACATTTTTCATCCCCATATATTTTCTACAGGATCATGCCATTTTGCTATCCGCGATGCAAGAACAAGTAATATTCGTTGTTATTTTCTATGCCTTTAGTGTGGCGTGCTGCTAGAGTCGCCTTATGAATGAATTTAACCGATATATCGCCGTCGACTGGTCGGGGGCGAGAGGCGCGGTTCATCCGGGCATTGCCGTTGCGGCCTGCGCCGCCGGGGCCGCGGCGCCGGAGCTTGTCTGTCCCGGCAAAAAACACTGGTCGCGGCGGGCGGTGGCGGATTTCCTGCTGGATCAGGCCGAAAAGAGCGCCGTCCGGGGCGAAAGACTTCTCGCCGGATTCGATTTCACCTTCGCGCCGCCCTGTCTGGACCGAATGGGCTATTTCCCCGGCTGGGCCGGGTCGCCGCCAGATGTCGCCGGATTCTGGCGGCTGGTCGAGGATCTGTGCCGGGATGATGCGGATTTTTACGGCGGCGCCGTTGCCGGTCCCCCGGCATTGAGAGCCTATTTTCATCAGCAGGGTCATAAGGGGAGCCAATATGAAAGACGCCTGCGGGTGACGGAGCGGGCCTGCATCAATCAGGGCCGGGGCCGGGCGGAAAGCCTGTTCCACCTGATCGGGCCGAGCCAGGTCGGGCTCGCCTCCTTCGCCGGAATGCGCCTGCTGGCCCATTTGAAACGGGAAAATCCGGCCATCGCCATCTGGCCCTTTGAGCCGGTGGCGGCGCGGGGCCTGACCCTGGTCGAGATCTATTGCCGCCTGTTTCTGTCCCATGCCGGGGCCGCCCGGCGCAAGATCCGTGACTGGGAGGCGTTGTGCCGGGCCCTGAGCTGCTTTGGCTCGGAGCCGCTGCCGGGGGCGATACGGCGCATGACGGCGACGGACCATCAGACAGACGCCCTGCTTTCCGCCGCCGGACTGCGTCATATTTCAGGGCAGGCAAAATACTGGACGCCGCAGGAGGCTTCCGCGAACGCCTTAAGATATGAAGGCTGGACTTTCGGGGTTTGCTGACAGTATGATCGGGTGATTTTTTGGAGGAAACACAATGAATATGATCCTGGCGGTGGCCACGGGCGGCGCGTTGGGGGCCGCAGGGCGATTTCTGGTGGGCAAGATAATGCTCAGGCTGATGGGGCCGGGCTTTCCCTGGGGCACGCTGACGGTCAATATTGTCGGGTCCTTCGTGATCGGCCTGATGGTGACATTGCTGGCGGCGCGCTATAATTTATCCCATACGTGGCAGGGATTCCTGGTTACCGGCGTTTTGGGCGGCTTCACCACCTTTTCCGCCTTTTCCCTTGAGGTCGGGCTGATGCTGGAGCGCCACGAAATCAGCCAGGCCGCCCTTTACGCCGCGGGCTCGATCATATTCGGCGTCGCCGCCCTGTTCTTGGGACTTTACGCGGGGCGCTATATGGCGTAAAGACCGTGCCCGGGGTCAGGTTTTTCAGTTAGGAAAATATATGTCTGGTGTCAGCCATCACAAGGTCCGGTCTTTTGAAGAGGACTGGCGGATTGACAAATGGTTTAAAAAGAATTTTCCCGCGCTGGGTTTCGGGCGGCTGTCAAAGCTGCTCAGGACCGGACAGGTGCGGGTTGACGGCAAAAGGATCAAGGCCGGATTCAAGCTGGCCGAGGGGATGGAAATTCGCGTGCCGCCGATTGGCGATAATCCCAATGCGGATCAGGCGCGGATCGCCAGGCCGAAGATGATGAAATTCAGCGAGGATGATGTTAAATTCATTCGCGACATGGTGATTTATCAGGACAGCAGCGTGATCGTCCTCAACAAGGCCCCCGGTCTTGCGGTGCAGGGCGGCAGCAAGGTCACCAGGCATGTCGACGGGCTTCTCGACTGTCTTCGGGGCGACAACCCCGAACGGCCGAAACTCGTCCACCGGCTGGACAAGGACACCAGCGGGGTCCTGGTGATCGCCCGCAACAGCGCGGCGGCCAAAAGCCTGACCGAGTCCTTTCGCAACCGGAAAACCAAAAAGATATACTGGGCGCTTCTGGTCGGGCGGCCGGAACGCAACGAGGGCGCGATCACCGCGCCCCTTGACAAGGAGCCGGGCAGCCAGGGCGAACGGATGATGGTCAGCGACACGGGCAAAAAGGCGGTGACCGATTTTCATGTCATGGACAGCGCCCTCAGGTCGGCAAGCTGGGTCGCCTTCAAGCCGGTAACCGGCCGCACCCATCAGATCCGGGTCCACGCCACCGTGTTGGGCGCGCCGATCGTCGGCGACGGCAAATACGGCGGCAAGGAGGCTTTTCTCGATGGCGCGGTCAGCCGCAAGCTGCATCTTCACGCCCGCAGTATCGAGATCGCACATCCGGACGGCGGGACCCTGTCCGTCACGGCGGAATTGCCGCGGCATATGACGGAAAGCTGGAATATGTTCGGTTTTGACAAGGATGACGCCAGCGATCCCTTCACGATGGAGGATGACTATTGAGCGGGCTCGACCAGCAGCAGAAGGACGTCCGGACCGGCATGATCGCCGGGGCGCTGTTCAGCCTGATCTGGGTCTGGATGGGCTATGGCTTTCTGCATATCGAGCTGCCGCTCTGGGTGACGACCGGCGACCGGCTGGCCTACGCCGCGAAATGCGAATTATTCGCAGCCCTGATGCTGCTGTTCGGGGTGATGGTGGTGGCCGGGCAGCGCTTTTTTTCCGATCAGGCGATCGAAGGACAAACAGACGGCGTCTCGCGGTCGCTGTCGATCAATCTGCGCTATATCCGGAACACCCTGGAACAGCTTGTGCTGCTGGTGATCGTTCATATGGCCTTCGCCGCGGTCGCCGACCGGGATGAAATGCGGCTGATTCCGGTTCTGGTCAGCCTGTTTATCGTCGGCCGGGTCAGTTTCTGGGTCGGTTACCACCAGAACCCGCTGTCCCGGGCTTTTGGTTTCGCGACAACATTCTATCCAACCGTCGTCATGATGATCTATACGTCCTGGCGCATATTCGCGGGAATTTAATGTGAAGCTGATTGTTTTTGATTGTGACGGCACCCTGGTCGACGGACAGCATTTGATCCTCGACGCCATGCAGACGGCTTCGCGGGTGTGCGGCGTCGCCTATCCGGGGGATGAGGCGATTCGCCAGATCGTCGGCCTGTCGCTGTTTGAAGCGATTGAAATGAGCTACCCCCATGAAAAGGAACTCAGCCATCACGCCCTGAAGGACGCCTTCATTGAACGGTTTCAGCAGTTGCGCCAGCGCGAAGAGGATGATGAACCGCTGTTTGACGGGGTCAGAGAGCTGTTGCAGCAGCTCAGCCAGGCAGGGCATCTGCTGGGGATCGCCACCGGCAAATCCCGACGGGGCCTGATCAGCACCCTGAAAAACCATGACCTGAGCGATTATTTCCTGACCCTGAATACGGCGGACGACGGCCCGGGCAAGCCGGACCCTTCCATGCTGATGAACGCCATGCGGGATGTCGGCGCGGCGCCGGAAAATACCCTGATGATCGGCGACACCACCTTCGATATACAGATGGCCCTCGCGGCGAAGGTCCGGGCGGTCGGGGTGTCCTGGGGCTATCATGACCGGTCGCGGCTCGAGCAGGCCGGCGCCCATCATATTGTGGACCATATTTCCCATATTCGACATATTGTGGAGAGCTGAGTGAAACGATTTTACAAAAAGGCGGCTGTTGTGGCCGAGGAGCAAGGCTTTGCGGTGCAACTGGACGGTCGGGAGATAAAGACTCCCGAGAAACGGAAAAACCTGAGCCCGACGCGGCAGCTGGCCGAAGCGATCTGCGCCGAATGGATGGGGCAGGGCGATGAAATTGATCCGTCCGCCATGCTGGTGACGAAACTGCAAAATACCGCCATCGACCGGGTCGGCCCGCGGCGACAGGATCTGATTGATGAACTGGTCCAGTATGCCGGCACGGACCTGCTGTGTTACCGGGCCGATTTCCCGGCAGACCTGGCGGAACGGCAGGCTAAGGTCTGGCAACCTTTGCTTGACTGGGTGGCGGATCGGCACGGCATCCGCCTCAAGGTGACCCGCGGCATCATGCATGTGGAGCAGGATTCGAAGCACCTGGAAAAACTGCGGCGTCTTCTTGATCGGATTGACGATTTTCATCTGGCGGCTTTCCATAACATCACGACGCTCTGCGGGTCGGTGTCCATTGCCCTGAATGTTTTCGGCGGCCATATTTCGGCGGGTCAGGCCTGGGCGGCGGCCCAGCTGGATGAGACCTATCAGGCGGAACAATGGGGCATTGACGCGGAATCCCGGATTCGACAGGATAACATGAAGGCGGAACTGGAGGCGGCGGCGGAATTTTTGAAGCTGTGTGATGCGGCGGCATAAAATCTGATAATTACATTTCTTTTTTCTAATGATACCGGACCAGATTAGGGTTAACGCTTGCGCGGGACGGGCATTCCTTATAATAGTATGACTGCCGTCAGGTTGCGACTGTTGTTGGGGCAATCGTTAAATGGCGAACAGGTAAAAATCCTGTGCGGCCCACGCAGCCTGGTAAAGAAAGATAAGATTTTGCATAATTCAAGCCTTCAATCCCGGAGTATTGCATTCTCATGATAAAATTCCCGATTACATTGATATTGGGCGGCGCGCGATCCGGAAAAAGCATTTTCGCGGAACAGATGGCGGAAAAATCAGACAAGAAACTTATTTATATCGCCACGGCCGAGGCGCATGATGATGAAATGGTCAACCGGATTACACTGCATCAGTCCCGGCGCTGCGATCGCTGGCGCACCATCGAGGAGCCCTATAATATTGCCGATATGATCGGGGAGCATGCCGATCCTGAGGTTATTCTGCTGATTGACTGCCTGACGCTGTGGCTCAGCAATCTGATGTGCCGGTCGCGGGATTTGATGCCGCATTTTGTCTCCCTGATCAGCAGCCTTGAAAATGTCAGCGGGCCGGTGATGCTGGTCGCCAATGAAGTTGGCCTGAGCATCGTGCCGGAAAATAATCTGGCGCGCGCCTTCCGCGATGAGGCCGGCAGATTGAACAAGGCGGTGGCCAGCGCCGCCAGTGATGTGATCTTCATGGCGGCGGGCCTGCCGATGAGCCTGAAGAAGGACGGCAAAGTGATTTCCCGGCATTTATGACAACCATGTAAAGCGTATCGTAAGGAAAACAGCCAATGTCAGAAGAAATGAGTTTTAACGAGGGGGAACTGGCGTTGATTTTGTCCGAGTTGCCTGTGGCTGACGGCTCTGTCAGAGAGAAGGCCGTGCGGCGGCAGGAAAATCTGACCAAGCCACGGGGATCGCTGGGCCAGCTGGAGGATCTCGCGATCTGGCTTGCCGCTTGGCAGGGCCGGGAGAGGCCGGTTCTGGACAAGGCGCATTGCCTGGTCTTCGCCGGCAATCACGGCATCACGAAAAAAGGCGTTTCGGCCTTTCCGGCGGAAGTCACGGCGCAAATGGTGGCGAATTTTGAATCTGGCGGCGCGGCGATCAATCAACTGTGCCGGGCGAGCGGCGCCCGGTTGCAGGTCATTGATCTGGAGCTTGACCAGCCGACGGCGGATTTTTCCGAACAGCCGGCGATGAGCGTGGCGGAATGCGGGCGGGCCTTTCGCGCCGGCATGACGGCGGTGCCGGAGGATGCGGATATTTTATTGCTGGGCGAAATGGGGATCGGCAATTCGACCAGCGCGGCGGCCCTGTCGGCGGCCTGTTTCGGCGGCGATGTCGGGGACTGGACCGGGCCCGGCACCGGGCTGGATGCGGCGGGAATTAATCATAAAATCCGTCTGATTGAACAGGCCCTGCGCGTGCATGACGGCCATCTGACGGGTGCTTTCGAAATCATGCGCCGCCTGGGCGGCCGGGAACTGGCGGCGATCGCCGGCGCGGCGCTGGCGGCGCGTCAGAAACGGATTCCGGTGATCCTCGACGGTTTTATCTGCACGGCGGCGGCGGCCGTTCTGATGGTCGATAACGACAAAGCGCTGGATCATTGCCAGGTCGCCCATTTGTCCGTCGAGCCGGGCCATGAAATATTGGCCGGGGCGCTTCAGAAAACACCGATTTTAGACCTTGGCATGCGCCTCGGGGAGGCCAGCGGGGCCGCGGTGGCGCTGATGATCCTGCGGGCGGCGATCGAGGTTCATAACGGCATGGCGACCTTTGCCGAAGCCGGGGTCACGAACCGCGATGGATAGTCCTCAACCCTGTAAGCCCCTGAAAGTTGTCGCGGCCTATCCTGTGGGCCCGAAGGGCGTCCTGTGCGATATGGCGGCGGCCTTTATTCTGCTGACCCGGATTCCGCTGCCGTGGAGCAAGCTGACGAGTCTCGCGCCCGATATGAACCGCGGCCTGTGGGCTTATCCGCTGGTCGGCTTTTGCGTCTCGGCGATCGGCGCGGTGGTTTTATATGGGGCGCATCTGCTGTCCCTGCCGTCCCTGCTCGGGGCCGGCCTGGCCCTTGTCGCGATGATTTTTACCACCGGGGCCTTTCATGAGGACGGGCTGGCCGATGTGGCGGACGGCTTTGGCGGCGGCTTTGGCCGGGACCGCAAGCTGGAGATCATGCGCGACAGCCGGATCGGCGCCTATGGCACAATCGCGGTCGTCATGTCGCTGGCGCTGCGCCTGCTGGCGCTCGGCCATATGAGCCTGGTGCCGGGCATTGCCGCCCTGCTGGTCAGTGGCGCGGTCAGCCGCTTCTGGATCCTGGCGATGTTGAAAATGCTGCCGCCGGCGCGACAGGAAGGCGTCGGCACGGCGGCCGGCGCGCCGTCAGCCCGCCAGATGCTGACGGCAGGGGCGATTTGCCTTGTGGCCCTGATCCTGCTGTTGCCGTTGTCTTATGTCCTGCCGGTTGTCACGGTGGCGGCGCTGTCTTTTCTTGGGGTCGCCTTTATCAGTCACCGGCAGGTGGGCGGCTATACCGGTGACGTGCTGGGCGCGGTGCAGCAGGTCAGCGAAATCGCCATCCTGATTGGCCTGCTGTCCCTGTCATCGGGGGCGGCATGACGGTCGTTGACTGGCATTTGATCCGCCATGCGCCGGTCAGGGCGGCGCAAGAAAAACTCTATCAATCGGCCGATGAACCGGCGGACCTGTCCGACACGGCGAATCTGGACCGGCTTTGCGGCCATCTGCCGCAGGGGGCGCAGTGGTTCTCAAGCCCGCTCGCCAGAGCGCGGACGACGGCCGAGGCCCTGGCGGCCCGTATGGAAGTCAGGCCGGAGATTACGACCGATGACAGGTTGCGGGAGCAGGATTTCGGCGACTGGTTCGGCCTGTCTTTCGCGGATCTGTGGCGCGAGATAAAGGATCTTCCGCCCCATAACTGGTCGATTCTCGCCGCCGACAGCCAACCGCCGGGCGGAGAGAGTTTTCTGTCCGTCTGGAACCGGGTCGGTGAATTTATCGATCATTTCAATGCGGTTGAAAACAAAAAATCCCGGATAATCGTTAGCCATGCGGGGGTCATTCGCGCTATGATTGGTCATATATTGGCCATGTCGCCGGACCGGGCCCTGGGCTTCGCCCTCGACCCTCTGTCGCTGACGCATCTGCAATATAGCGACAGGGATTATCGCGGCGGCCAATGGCGTCTGGTGAAGATGAATGAGACTTTTGGAGAGTAGCCATGCCGGGTCCGGTTTTTGATCAGGATTTTCGCGACAAACTGTTTGATCTGTCGAAATGGCGTCGTGACGTCAGGCATTTCAAGCCCGATCCGGTGGATGAAAAAATCATCCTTGATTGCTTGGAGGAGGCAACCCATGCGCCGTCTGTCGGCAATTCCCAGCCCTGGCGCTTTGTCGTGGTCGAGGATCCGGAAAAGCGGGCCAGACTGGCGGAATATTTTGAGGCCGAAAATGACAAGGCGCTGAAAAGCTATTCCGGCGACCGGGCGGGCAAATACGCCAAACTGAAGCTGGCCGGGATCAGGGAAGCCCCGGTGCAGATTTCGGTTTTCGCCGATACCGAAACCAATGTCGGCTATCAGCTGGGCTCGCGGACCATGCCCCAGGCCAAGATCTATTCCGTTGTCGCCGCGATCCAGGTCCTGTGGTTCCTGCTCAGAAGCTACGGGGTCGGGCTCGGCTGGGTCAGCATCCTGCCGCCGGAAAAAATGGTCGAACTGATGGAAGTCGATCCCGGCTGGACCTTCGTTGGTCATCTGTGCATCGGCTATCCCAAATTCGAGACCGACGTGCCGGACCTGGTGCAGATGAAATGGCAGGACCGGCTGGATTTCGATCAATTCTATATCCGCCGATAATCTGTTCTGGCAGGCGGCTGAAAAAAAGGTGTTTTCATCATCATTCCGGGGTTATTCCGGGCGAGCGGTGAGGAGCCGTCCGGGCAATCATCATCCGGGCAATGTCCCGGAAAATCGCGCAATTGCGGCCTTTGTTGGCGTCGGACAAGGTTGAGCGCTTAACGGTTTTCATCCCCGGATGATAGTGGTGAGCGTCATGGCCGGAAAATAAGACTTCCAGCTCGCGCAAGCTGTTGACGCCGGAAAATTGCGCCGTCAGCATCGCCACAAGATGATCCCAGGTCCGGAAATTCTTCCGCCAGCGATCGGAGCCATGCCGGTCAACAGATTTCTGAATTTGATCGCGGGGCAGGGCTTTTAAAATGGTGCTTAAAATGCTATTGCTAAACATGGAGCTGTCGGGGCGCCGATTTTATATCTCCCCCCTGTTCGCCGGACCCTTCCACTTGAAAAACGACTCACTGGATCGTTTTTCTTATCGTTCCAGCCCATCGAAATGATATTTTCCAAGCTCAAGGCCCTGCTCCGCAAAGCTGAAGAGGGTACAGTTGAAGGCCCGTGGAACAAAACCGGCGACATACTCCCTTTGTTCCTGCCAAAAGAGCGTGAGAACTATTTTAAACATGCCGGATTTGGCCAGAATGGTTCACTTTTACAGCAGTCGTCCTTGAATATACCGGTATGTCCTGCGTCCTCCTGCTTAAAATTGAGCCATTCCGGCCAAACCAACATCCTAACCTTAATTGTCCACAGACCCTAGAGTTTCCAGGCAATGGTAAAGGTAACCAGATGGCTATCATAATTCAGGCTCGGCAGATTGGAGCTTGAATCGGTATATTCATATTCGAGCTTGCCGGTGAACTGCTTATAAAAAGGCGCTTCGAGGCTGGCGCGGATATAATGCCGCTTATCCTGCCGCTTATCGCCGATATCGGGATCCAGATTGGAATAGTCTTTCTGCCGATAGCGGTACTGCGCCCGGAATTTGGCGTCTTCGACAATATTGACGGGCAGTTTGAGGCCAACATTAAAGGTATGGCCCCAGTAGTCAAGCTCCGGCGCTATCGTGTCATGGCGGCTCAACTTATATCCGACATTAATCGTTCGCCCTTTCCCGAGCAGGAAATAAACTTTGGTGTTGCCGCTGTGACGTTCGGCATTACGTTCCATAAGGGTTGCCTGCTGAAAATCCTGTTTCAGATATTCATAGCCCCCGGTCACCAGAAATTTGGCGCCGACCAAGGTGGAGAAATTCGGGTTGATGCTGTGCATTTCGAGAAAAGATTCTGCTCCCAGACTAATGTTATTATAGCGGTAGGCCAGGCCAAGATCCACATCGCCGACCTTGGCGCCGACTTCAAGGCTTGCGCCATGAATCTGCAGGTCGAATTCCGTCAGGTCCTGGTGCAGGCTTTGGGAGAAAGTGTATCCCGCCTTGAATTTCGTGCTGTCGCTTTTGGCGAAGTCATAGCTGATCCCCCCGCCGAGAAGAGCGGATTCGTCGCCCTGGCGGCTTGTGACATCCGTGGCGTCGACCGTGATATTGCTGTCATATTCGGCGCCCGCTTCCAGCGAAAGGGAGAGGGGAGAATCATCCGCCGCCCTCGCCGGGGCGCTGCCGAGGGCAATTAAGGATGTGGTCAGTAGCAAATAGCGGGCGGTATTTTTTTTCATTTTTTGTTTCCTTGAAATTTTTTAAATTTTAAAGTGTGTTTTTATTTGTCTATATGTCAAAAATCCCGTCATTTTCGGACGAGAGCTTCGGATTGGCTTTGTGGACAGCCCATTGGCGGGGCTGTCCACATTAAGGTTGGGCCAGGAGTCTAAGTTCAACTATCGCCTTCAACGGCTTCCCGCGCGGCGTCTTCTGCTTCTTCCGTGGCTTCCTCGGCGGCCTCTTCTGCGGCCTCACGGGCTTCTTCTGCAGCTTCTTCTGCGGCCTCACGGGCTTCTTCAGCGGCTTCTTCTGCGGCCTCACGGGCTTCTTCAGCGGCTTCTTCTGCGGCCTCACGGGCTTCTTCAGCGGCTTCTTCTGCGGCCTCACGGGCTTCTTCTGCAGCTTCTTCTGCGGCCTCACGGGCTTCTTCAGCGGCTTCTTCTGCGGCCTCACGGGCTTCTTCAGCAGCCTCTTCTGCGGCGTCCTTGGCTGCTTCACGGGCATCCTCGGCCGCATCTTTAGCTTCTTCGCGTGCTTCTTCAGCAGCCTCATGCGCGGCTTCGCGCGCTTCTTCAGCAGCCTCTTCTGCGGCGTCCTTGGCTGCTTCACGGGCATCTTCAGCCGCGTCCTTCGCCGCGTCACGGACATCGTCGGCGGCGTCTTTTGCCGCGTCACGGACATCGTCGGCGGCGTCTTTTGCCGCGTCACGGACATCGTCGGCGGCGTCCTTGGCAGCGTCGCGGCTATCCTCGGCCGCGTCGTCTACGGACTCATCGACCTCGGGGACCATATCGTCAGAAGAAGCGGAGACTTCTTCCGTCACGTCACTGGAAACATCCGTCGCCACCTGGGCCAGGGCGGCCGTGCTGAAACTGCCGGCGAATAAAAGGCTGAACAGGAGAATTGCGATGCGTGAAATAATGTTATTCATGTTTCTGTCTCTCTTCGTTTATTCTGCGTTATTGTGGATTTTTGAAACAAAGAACTTTCAAAGATTTAGCAAGAACCTGTTAAAATCCGGTTTAAATTAGAGGGGATGCTGCCGTGGTGTGATAAAGTTTCACCATAAAACCTGTGCGCATCGTCCTTCAGGGGGATAACGGGTGAGGAGTGGCGTTTATTCCCGAAAAAATAAATAAAATAAAAATCGCCAATTTCCTGTGATGAAAAATAAAGATTCCGGCCCCGGAATGGCGACGGGAGGGATCAGTCCCGGCGCCATTTCTGTTTGATGATCCGGGTTTCCTGTTCGGCGCCAAAAGCGTCACCCTTGATCAGGCCGCGGATAAAGTCATCAATGACCGGTTCGGCGAGAGAGGCGGCCGTCTGATATGCTTCGCCCTCTGCCGGGATACGCCCGCCGGTGGCGATGGCCAGTTGAATAAACCATTTGTCTTTGCCGCGACAGGCGACATTTCGGGTGCCGGCCCGGGAGGAGGTAACGGTAAATTCCCGGCAATATCTGTCGTCTGTTCCGCGAAAGGTCATAACCGGCGTCACAAGGATGTCGCGACCCTTGCCGAGGCTCACCGGAACGCCGCTGGACTGTTGTTCCAGCGCGGCAAAAAGGGCGTTGTCCGGCCCAATGGTCCCGGTGCCGGATTCCGCCAGGATGGTCTGGGAAGTGATTTGGGAACCTGACCCGGCAGGCCCGGGGGACAGAAAACTGCGTCCGAGGCCCAGGCCGAGGACAAGGGCGATGCTCGCCGCCGCCGCCATCTGCCAGACGGTTGTCCGGTCCGGCATTCCGGTTGGCGTCTTGGCGCCGGTTGACGGCTTCCTGGCAAAGGCAACAACAGTTTCAGCCTGGTTCCGGCTTTCAGGGTTGGAGGTGTGTTTCTCCGGAAATTCTTTCAGCATTTTCAATATATTATCCGGCACCGGATGATCATCAATGGCGTGGCAGGCCTGTTCCAGCAATTTATCCGTCTGGCGCATCTTCTCCAGACGCCGGGCGAGATCGGGAGAAGCCTTGATTTCCTCGGCGACCCTGGACATTTCCCCGGCGTCCAGTTCGCCGTCCAGATAGGCCGCGAGGATTTCATCCTTGATATTCATTGTCGGCTCCTTTCGCCTCGGTTCTTTTCGTTGTGTGATCCGGCGCGGGGTGGAGAATATCCTGCAATGCGCCGCGGGCCCGGGCGAGACGGCTCATGACGGTGCCGATGGGAATATCAAGAATTTTCGATACTTCCTTGTAGGAATATCCCTCTATGGCGACAAGCGCGAGCACCATCTTCTGTTCATCCCGTAATTTGTTCATTGCCTCGCGAACCTCCTGCAGGCTCATTCTGTCCTGAAGCAGCCTTTCCCCGTCCATCTGCAACTCGGACCTGAAATCCATGGGATCGACATTTGGCCCTCTGACCCGGCGGGATCGCCATTCATCAATCCACAGATTCTTGCATATCCTGAACAGCCATTTATCCAGATCCGTTCCCGGTTTAAACTGTTCATATCTGGACAACGCCTTTTCAACGGCGGCCTGCAGCAGGTCATCCGCGTCAGCAGCCGACGTGGTGAGGGCAAAAGAAAACCGTCTAAGCCGCGGCAGCAGGGAGACGAGTTCATCCCGCCATTGTTCAGGTGTCTTGTCCATTCAATATCTCTAACGTTTCAGGGAACCAGGTTATTCCACAGATTTGTTAAAAAATAGTCGATAAGGGCCGGATAAGGCTATTTTCCGCCTGTCAGATCCCCGATTTGATGAAAAATCAGCCTATTACGCTGGAATAAAGTGTCACTCCAGGGAATAAGCGGAGGCCCCCGCACGTTATTTATCCGTAATATTCCCGCTAAGGGTTTGTTAATTTATATTTGCGCACAATATGCTATATAGTATGAAACAATGATTGTGACAAAGTAATGGCGGAATAAAATAACGGCGGAATAAGGACTCTATGAAAAAATCGGAATCACGATCGCCTGGCCGGTATCTGCGCGTCATTCTTTGCGGGATGGCGTGTCTGTTTTTCATGCCCGGATATTATGCATTGACCGCAGAGACGGGTAACGCTGCGAACGAACCAACGGAAGAAGCGGAGCAGAAGGCCGAGGAGGCGGCGGAACGGGCGGCGGAGCAGGCGGCGGAGGAAGCCGAGGAAGCGGCGGAGCAGGCGGCAGAGGAAGCCGAAGAGGCGGCGGAACGGGCGGCGGAGCAGGCGGCGGAGGAAGCCGAGGAAGCGGCGGAGCAGGCGGCGGAGGAAGCCGAGGAAGCGGCGGAGCAGGCGGCAGAGGAAGCCGAAGAGGCGGCGGAACGGGCGGCGGAGCAGGCGGCGCAGGAGGCTGAGGAAGCGGCGGAACGGGCGGCGCAGGAAGCCGAAGAGGCGGCGGAGCAGGCGGCAGAGGAAGCCGAAGAGGCGGCGGAGCGGACGGCGGAGGAAGCCGAAGAAGCCGAAAAGCAGGCTGAGAAGGCCGCGCAAGAGGCCCAAAGGCTTGCCGACCGGGACGATCCTGAAGATGACGAAGATACCGGAGATGAGCAAGATCGGGGGGCCGACGAAGACGTTTCGGAGGATGGGGAAGTCAAGGGGGCCAGGGATCGTCAGGGCCAGGATGCAGGGCCGGCCAGCGCCGCCAGGATGATGGCCGCGCGATCTGATGAATTTGATGACCTATATGATGATGACGGGTTCGAAGCGGTCGCGGATGAAATTCTGCTGCTGGCCGAAGCAGACCGGGTTATGAGCCTGGAGGAAACCGGTTACGCGGTCGCCGCGCGGCAATATCTTGAAGGGCTGGATATGGTTCTGGTCCGGATGACGGCGCCGAAGGAAGCGGAACTGTCGGATTCGGCGGCCGCACTTTCGGCGCGGGAAGAACGGGCGGAAGTGGACCTGAACCATCTTTTCGCGCCGGAGTCAGAAACAGCCTTCACTCAGGAGGCTTTCACTCAGGAGGCCGCCTATTCGACGGCCGATCTTTCCGGCCAGATGAAGTTGAACGGACGGCCAACGGAAGTACTCAGCCTCGGATTGATTGATACGATGGTGGATCAGTCCCATGCTGCTTTTCTGGCCGGAAATATTCTGATCCGGGATCTGGTGCCCTATGAGCGCACACGGCCCCGGGACCACGGCACGGCCGTTGCCTCCATTCTGGTGGGCGATGAGCCGGGGGTGTTTCGGGGCATGGTTCCCAGCGCCAGATTATATGCCGCCAGCGTGTTTTTTGAAATTTCGCCCGGCAAGACCGTCGCCACGACGGAAAGTCTGATCCTGGCGCTTGACTGGCTCCTGCGCAAGAAGGTCCGGGTGATCAATATGAGCCTGAGCGGCCCGCCGAACAAATTGCTCGAGGCCGCGGTCCGGCGCGTGGCGGAAAAGGGCGGCGTCATCATCGCCGCCGTCGGCAATGGGGGGGCAGCGTCCTCGCCCTTGTATCCGGCGGCCTATCCGGGCGTTGTGGCCGTGACCGCCGTCGATCAGGAGCAACATGTCTATCTCAGGGCCAACCGAGGCTCCCATGTCGCCTTTTCGGCGCCGGGGGTGGATATTCCGGTCGCCCGCGCCGGCGGCGGCTATCAGGCGCAGTCGGGGACATCCCTCGCCGCGCCCTTTGTCAGCGCCGTGATCGCGGACATGATGAACCGCCACGAAAGACAATCACCTCGGGATACGCTTGAAACCCTGCAGAAAAATTCCCTGGACCTTGGCGCTCCGGGTTTTGATAATATCTATGGCCATGGCCTGATAAGACCTGTTGCGGATTGAATATAGACCCGACTTTCCCTGTCAACAGACCCTAAATATTGTTACGTGAAATACTTCTCCAACGGGATCTGTAGTTTGAATAAGGTCATATTGCTGTATTTTGTGCAAAAACCCTTGCGGATAACAAATTATCTGATACTTTTGAAAAATCGTTGTAGGGGAGTAACCGTTTCTCTTTATTCGGAGAAAGAAAGCGTCAACATACTTGCTCCACATGAGCATGGCGCTTTCAGCTGGTGACGGCCTGGTGAGACCTGCGACATGCGCAACTGCCTAATGGCTGGGTACGGTTGTGTGTTGTCGTATGGTTTTAATTATACCCGGTCACTGGAATCTTAATTATGAATTTTTCCCCACTCTTTGCGATATTTATCACGGTCTTTTTAGCCGAGCTTGGCGACAAGACACAGCTGGCGACAGTGCTGTTCGCGACTGATGGTGAGCGCAATCCATGGTTTGTTTTTGCGGCGGCATCGGCGGCTTTGGTTGTGTCTACGGCAATTGCGGTGCTCTTTGGTACATTTGCCGCCAAATATCTGGAATTGATACCAATTAAGCTGTTTGCCGGCGCAGGATTTATGATCATTGGCGGATGGACGATTGTTGAACATTTCAAAACATAAAGATTGCGCGTTATATTCTGTGTAATGCGGGTAATTGTTACTTTAGAGTGATTTGCGAATAGGGTGACGCCTGTCCTGATTTTCTGAGATAATTGGCGCAGGTCTGTTCGATGGGGTTGAGGCCCGTCAATGACCCCCGGGCGTCTTGGCCCCGTTCGCCTTTGGTGCTCGGACCAATGACCTGCACAATGACTCACCAGCGATGAGGACAAGTCGGGCAGGACCAAGCCGGGCTTGATGCGTTCAACATCAATGCCGGTCTGCAGTCCCCAGACGGATAATCCGGACAAGCCAAACAGAGCATTGGGGCAGGAAAGCGCCGTTCCTTCGGCCCTGTACCGACAGGCGATTACGCCTGTCCCAGGCAGGCTTTTATGGCTTGCAGACTTCTGGCGACATCCTCATCCGTTGTCGCCCAGGAAGACACGCTGATGCGAAAGGCCGTTCGCCCGCGCCACCGGGTGGGGCCAAGCCACAAGACCCGCCCATACGTCAAAACCCCGCAACCTCATCTGAACCGGGAATAGTCTATCGGCTGATGACAATCGAGCGGCCGCGTGACGCCCGGCATGGGATATTTCAAGCCTGTCGCGCAGTTGAACAGAACGACGCGCTCATCCTTGCCGACCAGGCCCCGCCGGACCGCCTCTTCCCAGGCGGCGAAGGTCGCCGCGCCTTCCGGGCAGAGCAGCAGCCCGTCCTTGCGCGCGACCTCATCCCGCGCCCTTAAAATATGCTCGTCAGCAACGGCGATGGCGAACCCATTGCTTTCCCGGATCGCCCGCAGGATCAGAAAATCACCGATGGCGGCCGGCACCCGGATCCCCGCCGCCACGGTATAGGCGTCCCGCCAGAGTTCGGCGTGCTCCGCGCCATTCTCCCACGCCCGGACGATGGGGGCGCATCCCGTTGACTGCACGGCGACCATGCGCGGCCGTTTCCGGCCAATCCAGCCGACCTCCGCCAGTTCCCGGAACGCCTTCCACATGCCGATCAGTCCCGTGCCGCCGCCGGTCGGATAGAAAATCACATCCGGCAGTTCCCAGCCGAATTGTTCGGCAAGCTCCAGCCCCATGGTTTTCTTGCCCTCAATCCGGTAAGGCTCCTTGAGGGTGGAAATATCATGCCAGCCGACCGTCTCCCGGCCCGCCGTGACGATTTTGCCGCAGTCATGGATCAGGCCGTTCACTTCATAGACTGCGCCGCCCTGCAGCTCGATTTCGCGGATGTTGATCTCCGGCGTATCGTCGGGACAGAAAATGGTCGTTCTGAGGCCGGCCCGGCTGGCGTAGGCCGCGAGAGCGGCGCCGGCGTTGCCGTTGGTCGGCATCGCCAGGTGATGCTGGCCCAGTTCCTTCGCCATGGCGACGGCCAGGGCCAGCCCCCGGGCCTTGAAGGAGCCGCTCGGCAAACGGCCCTCATCCTTGACGATGACCTCGACATCGTCGGCGACGGCATGTTTGAGCGGAATGAGAGGCGTCATGACTTCGCCGAGGCTGACGACATTTTCCGCTTTTTCGACCGGCAGGAATTCCCGGTATTTCCAGAAACCGCCCCGGCGGCCTGCCATCTCCTTTTTGGTCACCGCCCGGGATATTTTGCTCAGGTCATAGCGCACGAGCAGCGGCTTGCCGGCCCGTGACAGACCGTGCGGCCGGCCGGCGTCATGCCGCGCCCCGGTCAGGGAGCATTCCAGGTGGCTGACAAAGGCGCCGGATTGGCCGTAAAGCGCCCTGATCTGCGGCAACGTCATGCTGCGCGCCTTTGACGTTTCGGGGGAACAGGTCATGATAGAAGAACTCCAGAAGTGATCGGGGATCCCAAGGATAAACCCTGTCCGGGGTGAGGATCAAGTTTTCTGATCCGGGACAAAGGTTGCTGAGAAAGATATGCCCCTTTCATCAACGAGACAGATATGAGTTTTCTTGTCAGATACATCCAGTCCGGCGTATAATATAGCCATGGGTCATTCTCCTATGCTTGGGATAGTTTTGGCACTCAAAACCAAGCCCGTTATACCATATGGAGAATGATCCTACTTCAATTACGCTATGTCCCCATTTTTCCGCTAATCTATCCCGAGGATTTTATGGGTTTGCAGGCTGAGCCGCCATTTGGGATGTTTCAGGCAGTAGTCCACGGCGGCGCGGGTGTTGTCCGGCGTCCGGCCCGCCTGGTCCATCGGTTGCAGGAAGAAATGATCGAATTCCAGATGGGCCACATCCTCGGGCCGGACCGGCGCCTGCGGATAGACCAGTTTCAATTCATCGCCGGTGGTCTGCACCAGCCTGTCAAGCTGTTTGGGGCTGACGCAGATCCAGTCGATTTCCGGCGGGCAGGGCAGGCTGCCGTTGGTTTCGACCGCCACCTCGAACCCCTCCGCCTGAAAAGCCCTGATCAGGGGCGGGTCGAGCTGCATCAGCGGCTCGCCGCCGGTGCAGACGACATAGGGCCGGCCTTCCGCCCCCCGGGCGTTTTCATCCCACAGTGCGCGGACGGCCGCGGCCAGCGCCTCAGGTGTTTTGAATTTGCCGCCGCCCGGGCCGTCGACGCCGATAAAGTCGGTGTCGCAGAAGCTGCAGTCGGCGCTGTCGCGGTCCTGTTCCCGGCCGGACCAGAAATTGCAACCGGCAAAGCGGCAGAAGACGGCGGCGCGGCCCGCCTGCGCGCCTTCCCCCTGCAGGGTATGGAATATTTCTTTTACGCTATAGGTCATCTGCTGTAAGGCACGGGATCAATATGCCCCGCTTGCCGGAATCCTTTGAGCCGCAGAAGGCAGGCGTCGCACTGGCCACAGGAGTCGCCGTTCGGCGCCGGGTCATAGCAGCTCGTCGTCAGGCCGTAATCAACGCCGAGTTCGAGCCCGGTGGTGATGATTTCCGCCTTGGTCATGTCGATCAGGGGGGTGTGGATTTTAAGCTTCTGCGCGCCTTCAACGCCGCTTTTCGTCGCCAGATTGGCCATGGTCTGATAGGCCGCGATATATTCCGGTCGGCAGTCGGGATAGCCGCTGAAATCGAGGGCGTTGACGCCGATGAAAATATCGTCGGCGCCCTGGGTTTCGGCGAAGGCGAGGGCGAAGGAAAGGAATATGGTGTTGCGCGCCGGGACATAGGTCACCGGGATTTCATCACTCATCTGATCACCGCTGCGGCCTTTGGGCACGTCAATGTCGGCGGTCAGCGCCGAGCCGCCGAAAACGCGCAAGTCGATCTTTGCCGTCACATGTTTTTTCACGGCCATCATTTCCGCCACCCGGGCCGCCGCCGCAAGCTCGATGGTGTGACGCTGGCCGTAATCGAAGCTGAGGCCGTAAACCTCAAAGCCCTGCGCCCGGGCGATCGCGACACAGGTGGTTGAATCGAGTCCGCCGCTCAACAGGACGACGGCTTTCTTAATCTCGCTCATGACAGGTTAACCCATTTAATATTTGCACTTGCGCTTCACATAGCCGAAAATTAAGTATAGTACCAGTTTCAATTGCGAAACAGCAAATTTACAGCGAATTTTGGAGTATCCCATGCCCTTGTCCGACGCAAAACCCCGCAGGCCCCTGCATACCCGGTCAATCATCTGTGATGGCTTTGAACGGGAGGACGGCCTGTGGGACATCGAAGCCCGCATGGAGGACATCAAGCATTACGCCTTTGACAACAGATTTCGCGGCAAAGTCGAACCGGGGACGCCGCTGCATGAAATGTATCTGCGGCTGACCCTGGATGATGACCTGGTGGTGCAGGATATTGAGGCCCATATCGACCATTTCCCTTTTGAGACCTGTCCCGGCATCGCCGAGGCCTATCGCAAGCTGATCGGCGTCAAGATCGGCGTCGGCTGGCGGCGGGCGATCCGCGAACGGGTCGGCGGCAGGCTGGGCTGCACCCACCTGACCGAAATGATGCCGCCGCTGGCGACGGTGGCGATCCAGACGATCATGCCGGTGATTATGAAACGGCGCGACGAGGCCGAAGAAAAATCGGGAGAAGAGAAAAAACAAAGGCCGCCGCTGATGCTCGACAGTTGTCACAGCTGGGCCTCGGACGGGCGGATGGTCAAGGAACTGGCGCCCGATTATTACACCGGGGATCAGGAGTAGATTATACGGGGGATTTGGGGCCGGCGGCATCAAGCGGCGTACGCCGACCGGCACAGATCAGGCGCCGTTTTTATCCTCGCCCTTGTCAGCGGGATCGTCGATCTTGTGGCCGTCATGTCGCCGTTTCGCAGACCGTTTTTCGCTCTTGGCTTTGGTTTTTTCTGATTTTGGCCGGCCTGACTTCGCCCGGTTTTCACCGGCCTGTTTTTCTTTTCCGGCCCTGGCGAGTTGTTTTTTGGCCTGCCTGAAATTTATGACTGTTCCCATGTTTCGCCCCTGTATTTGCCCTGATCATAGCATATAACGTCCCGGACGCCCGAATTTTTTATCTAAATTTTAAATAAAAATACCATGACAAAAAAAAGACAAGCAAGGCGGTAAGAATTCTGATAAGAACAAAAGGGAAACCTTTGACGGGACCGGCATATGGAACATAAGCATATGGAGCATAAAAAAACCGAAGGCGGCATCGCCTTTGAAATTCAGTCTGAATTCACTCCCTCCGGCGATCAGCCGCAGGCGATTGAAAAGCTGGTTGAGGGGATCAACGACGGGCTCAGCGATCAGGTGCTGCTCGGCGTCACCGGCTCCGGCAAGACCTACACCATGGCCAAGGTCATCGAACGGACCCAGCGCCCGGCGATCATCATGGCCCATAACAAGACCCTCGCCGCCCAGCTTTACGGCGAGATGAAGGCGTTTTTTCCCGATAACGCGGTGGAATATTTTGTCTCCTACTATGATTATTATCAGCCGGAGGCCTATGTGCCGCGCTCCGACACCTATATCGAAAAAGACGCCAGCATCAACGAGCAGATCGACCGCATGCGCCATGCGGCGACCCGGGCGGTGTTTGAGCGGGACGACGTGATCATCGTCGCCAGCGTGTCCTGCATTTACGGCATGGGCTCGCCGGAAACCTATCTCGAAATGACGATCCCGTTTGAGGTCGGCATGAGGGTTGATCAGCGCGACCTGCTGCGCCGGATGGTCGAACTGCAATATAAACGTAACGACAATTTCTTTCAGCGCGGCTGTTTCCGGGTCCGCGGCGACGTGATCGAGGTCTTCCCCGCCAGTTACGAGGACCGGGCGGTGCGGCTCGATTTCTTCGGTGATGAGCTGGAGGCGATTATCCTTTTTGACCCGCTGACGGGGGAAAAAATACAGAATGTCAGCCAGACCAAGCTGTATGCCAACAGCCATTATGTCACCCCGGGGCCGACCCTGGAACAGGCCCAAAAAACCATCAGGGCCGAACTGGACTGGCGCCTGAGGGACCTTAATGAGCAGGGCAAGATTCTGGAAGCCGCGCGGCTTGAGCAGCGGACGAAGCTTGATCTCGAGATGATGGCGGCGACCGGCAGCTGCGCCGGGATCGAAAATTATTCCCGTCATCTGACCGGCCGCCCGCCGGGCAGCAATCCGCCGACCCTGTTTGAATATCTGCCGGACAATATGCTGCTGTTTGTCGATGAAAGCCATGTCAGCGTGCCCCAGGTCGGCGGCATGAGCCGCGGCGACTATGCCCGCAAAAGCACCCTGTCCGACTTTGGCTTCCGCCTGCCGTCCTGCATCGATAACCGGCCGCTGAAGTTTGAGGAATGGGACCGGCTCCGGCCGCAAAGCGTCTATGTCTCGGCGACGCCGGGAAACTGGGAACTGGAACAGACCGGCGGCGATTTTGTCGAGCAGGTGATCCGGCCGACCGGGCTGATTGATCCGCCCTGCGAAATCAAGCCGGTCGAAAGCCAGATCGATGACCTGCTGCATGAGGCGGCGGCGACGATCGCGCAAGGCTATCGGGTGCTGGTGACGACGCTGACCAAGCGCATGGCCGAGGATCTGACCGAATATCTCCATGAAAACGGCCTGAAAGTCCGCTATATGCATTCGGATATTGAAACGCTGGAGCGGATCGAGATTATCCGCGATCTCAGGCTCGGCACATTTGATATTCTGGTCGGCATCAATTTGTTGCGCGAAGGGCTCGATATTCCCGAGTGCGCGCTGGTGGCGATCCTTGATGCGGACAAGGAGGGATTTCTCAGGTCCGAAACCTCGTTGATCCAGACCATCGGCCGGGCGGCGCGCAATGTCGACGGCAAGGTGATTCTCTATGCCGACAAAATCACCCGCAGCATGAAGGCGGCGCTGGCGGAAACCGATCGGCGGCGGGAAAAGCAACTGGCCTATAACGAAGCCCACGGCATCACGCCGGAAAGCATCAAGAAATCCATCGGCGATATTATCGAAAGCATCGCCGAGGGCGATCATGTGCTGGTGCCGCTGGATGAGGAGGGCGGCCATATGGTCGGCCATAACCTGAAGGCCTATATCGCCGACCTGGAAAAACAGATGCTGGAGGCGGCCGGCAACCTGGAGTTCGAGGAAGCGGCGCGGCTGCGCGATGAGGTCAAGCGACTGGAGGATCATGAACTGGGGCTTGATACGGGGCATCCGGTGGGCCGCCACCTCAAATCCGGCCGGCCGACCGGAAAATCTCCCGGAAGATCCACGGCCGGCCGGCCCGGCACCCGGCAATATCGCCGCAAAAGCAACAAACCGGCGAAACGGAATTTTTGAGGTCATTTTCCACCAAGCCGGACGGGAGCCAAAATATTGAATTTTGACATTGATTTAAAATCCGCCACGTTATATAGCTTCGGCAGCGACTTTCTGGTAAATTTGAATGTCGTCAACATCGTGACGGAATGTGGCGCAGCCTGGTAGCGCACTTCGCTGGGGGTGAAGGGGTCGCAGGTTCGAATCCTGTCATTCCGACCAAAAGAGAGACCGTTAACTCAATGAGTTGGCGGTCTTTTTTTTACCACCCTTGGTAGTTAAGGTTGCCTTGATCATCAGCCGGATTCTTTTGACCCAGAAAGATTCTAACGCCATGAAAAGCCCCTTTCTGTTCCCCCTTGGTGGCGGAGCAGCGGGACAAAACAGGTAGAGGGACGCGGTGGGGGAGAGAGCCTTAACCGCATCCCTCATACGTCAGCTTGGATCAGGGGCTTCATTTTCAAGCAGTAACGCCAATTCCACTTTATAGGCGTGACGATAAAACCACAGCCAAAAACTGCCGAGCAATAATGTGCAAATTCCGTATGCCACATATTGCACAATGCCGCCAAGGGACAAATAGACAATCTCAAACAGGATAATGGCGATCTCTGAGGCAATAAAGGCGGAGGCAACGAACGCTCCGAAGATGGCCGAATATTGAATTTTCTTGCCGGTCGCGCTCATTCATGCTCTCCCGCTGATCAGAATGTTTCGGACGTCTGTGGGTTCAGATAATGCCGGCACTGGTGTTATATGCCGCGCATCCTGTTTTTCATTGGATGGTCGGGCGCGGCGCAGCGCGCTTTTGAGCGCCTTTTTTCTACGGTCACGAAGGTCTGTTATATTACGTAAGTTTCTCATTTGCATGCTCCGTCAGAGGGCCGAAGAAAGTGGTTTCCAGAGATTTTACAGAAACGTATCTTCGTTGCCATGGTGTGATAAAATCAATCGCCGACCGCTGGAAGTCACGCCCCGACAGGCTTCATCGAAGCCCGGGCGCGGCGCGCGGTCATTCTACTATGGTTTATGCAAAAAGGGGCGGCGGGGCCCGGGGGCGGGCTTTGTTTTGTGGAAAAAAGACATGCCGCGCGCACCGGCCGGAAGAGGGCCGGCCGGCGGGCAAGAGCGCGGCCGGATCGTCATTCCGGGGTTGAAGCGCGGCCCAAGGAAACAGGTGGTCCAGATCATTTTGTTCTGAATCATATCCTTTGTCCCCATTGTGAAGCCGGGGGACGACCTCGGCCGTTGCATGGTTCTCGACGATCGGGCGATCGGCCGGCGTGACCGGGTAAAGGGCGTCACCAGAGGCGGGCGGCGGGGGGGCGGGGGCGCCGTTCAATGAAAAAGCTGCAATCAGGATCAAAACCAGCAGCGAAAAGAGGGTATTTGGCTTATTCATTGGTTTCCATCATAACCGCGACCAGATAATTTAAGAGCAGGCGATGTGAAACGTATAAAATGTGATGCGCTCCGCATATGCTGTCGATTATATTGGGTTCGCCGCTATTTTACCATATATAATATTGGTGCTTTTATCCGCTTTATCCGAGCGTCTTTATATGGGGCTCTTCTTCTCCACCGCAAGAAGTTTGGCCACGGGCCTGACCGTCCATCCCTGCAGGAACAGAGAGCACAGCACGACAATAAAGGCGATGTTGAAATAATTTCCCTCAAGGCCGAACATGACCGGAATAATGGCAAGATAAATCGGAATCGCCCCGCGCAAACCGACCCAGGAAATAAAAAGTTTTTCCCGCCAGGTGAATTTTTCAAAAGCGAGGCATATAAAGACCGCCGCAGGACGGGCGACAAAGATAAGCACCGCCGCAATAATGATGGCAATGGGAACATCCTGAATGAGCATGGTCGGCGTCACAAGAAGCCCGAGCACCAGAAGCATGCCCAGTTGAGAGAGCCACGCCAATCCGTCCATAAACTGCTGTACCAGTTTTTTTGCTTTATATTCATGATTGCCCAGCAGTAATCCCGCCAGATAAACGGCCAGAAACCCGCTCCCCTGCAGCAGGTTTGTTGCTCCGAAAATCAACAGGCCGCCGGCCAGTGCGAAAATGGGGTAAAGACCGGAGTCCAGTTCCAGGCGGTCAAAAAACCAGATAAGCGCTCTGCCCCCGGCATAGCCGAAAGCGGCGCCGATGCCCATTTGACGTATTAAATCGCTGCCGACCAAAAGAAACATATTGTCATTATTCTGGTTCAGCATCAATTGCACGAGCAGAAGCGTCAAAAAGATCGCCATGGGATCGTTGATGCCGGATTCAACCTCCAGCGTGCTTGACATCGGGGCCTCCAGCTTCACCCCCCGTTGACGCAGCAAGAGAAAGACCGCCGCCGCATCCGTCGATCCAACAATGGATCCAAATAATAAGGCCTGAAGGATGTCGACATGAAGGAAATACCAAATACCAAGGGCGGTTATCCCGGATGTGATCAGCACCCCGAGCGTCGCGAGCGAAAAGGCCGGGCGACAGGCTTGCTTGAAATTTTTCAGGGGGGTGTGGATACCGCCATCAAAAAGAATAACCGCCAGGGCCAGAGAACAGACAGAATAACTGAGGGACATGTTGTTAAACACAATACCTCCCGGTCCGTCTTCGCCAAACAGTACGCCGACCGCCAGGAAGGCGAGCAAGAGGGGTGCTCCGGTGCGGTTGGAGAAAATTCCTGCAAGAATACTCAGGCATAGCAGTAAACCGCTAAAGAAGATGAATTGGTTGGTGAATTCCATTTAATCCGGCCAGACTTAAATTTTGGGTGTGATATGGTGCTTTTGAAACATATATTGATGATAAACGGATAAACAAGTGTATTTTAAAGATAATTCCCGGAAAAGATACAAAATCAGGCGTATTTTTGACCCGCGATATAACATAAGGAAAAGACATGACGGAGAACCTTGAAAAAACCATCGAGGTTACGCCTTAAGTTGATCTCCGGGGACCGGTTCAACCCGTAACCGCTGATATAAATCAATGAGCGGCTTTTTCCCGGGTGTTAGGGTCGCCCAAAAATAATATGCAAAAGCGATTATAATCAAAGGGAAGGCAGCTTCTGTCGAGGAGGAAATCATGGCGCATTCGCAGACATCGCCGCGGGAAAATGCCGCGCGCCCGGCCGCGGGCTGGTGGCATCATTGGGTGATGAAACCGCAGAACTGGTGGCTGCCGCTGTTTCTTGTCATGCTGACCGGCCTCGGGAGCCTGCTTTTTGTCGGCAGTTATACCTACAGGGACGCGCCGCCGCGGGTTGATTTTGTCACCCCGTCCGGCAAGGTGGCGGTCCGTGAAGCGGCGATCGTGCGCGGCCAGCTGGTTTTCCTCAGCAACGCTTTTATGGATTACGGCAGTATGTTTGGCGACGGCGCCGGCAGGGGACCGGATTTTACCGCCGATGCGCTGCATCGCATCTCTGAGGCGATGGTCGATTTTTATCTCCCGGCGTCGGACCGGCAGACCCCTTACGCCAGAGAGGCGGCGCAGGCGCGGGTTCAGAAGGAGCTCAAACAAAACCGTTATGACGCGGCGGCGGGTCAGATTACCCTGAGCGAGGGACAGGTCTTCGCCCTTCATCAATTGCGGACCCATTACCGCCAGTGGGTCAGGGCCGAGATCGCCCGGGTGCTGCCGGCGGTCGCCCGGCTCAGTGACCGGGAACTGAATGACCTGAGCGATTTTTTCTTCTGGGGCGCGTGGGTTTGCGTCACCCAGCGGCCGGGATATGATTATAGCTATACCAACAACTGGCCGTATGATGCGGCGGCGGGCAACGAACCGCCGAAACAGATTTTGTTGTGGAGCCTGGTCGCGATCCTCGGGCTGTTTGTCGGCCTGGGCGTGGTGCTGTTCCTCCATGGCCGCTTCGCCCAACTGGTTGGCTGGAAGGGCAAAAGCGCGCAGCCGGCCCCGCTGAGCATGACAGATGCGGCGGGCTTCACGCCGTCGGACCTGCAAAGATCCACCTATAAATTCTTTGTCGTCGCCGGGCTGCTGTTCCTGTTGCAGGTGTTCGCCGGGGTGATGACGGCGCATAATTTCCTCGGCCTCAATTATATTCTGGGCGTCAATGTCTCCAATTATTTTTCACTGGCGGCGGCGCGGGGCTGGCATTTGCAGTTGGCCCTGTTATGGGTTTCCGCCTGCTGGATCGGCGGCTCGATCTTCGTCCTTTCAACAGGAGCTGAAACCGTGCCGCGGGGACAGCTGCGTCTGGTCAATATTCTGTTCGGGCTGATGGTGGTCATGGTTGTCGGCAATCTGGCCGGCGTTTTACTGGGCCCGCTCGGCCTGCTGGGCGAGTGGTGGAATTTTTTGGGCAATCAGGGCTGGGAATTTGTCGAAATGGGCAAATTGTGGCAAGGGCTGCTGATGGGGATCTTCCTGCTGTGGGCGGCGATATTATGGCGGCAGGTGCGCCTTGTCTGGCGCCGTGACCGGCCGTGGGCCCTGCCCAACTGGCTGCTCTATTGTGTGATCGCGGTCTCGGTGCTGTTTATCTCCGGCTTTGTCGCCCGGCCGGAAACCAATTTCGCCATCGCCGATTTCTGGCGCTGGGCGGTGGTTCATATGTGGGTGGAAGCCTTCTTCGAGGTCTTTGCGACGATTCTGGTGGCCTATTTCATGTATCTGATGGGCTTCGTCAGTTCCCAGGGCGCGGCGCGGGTGGTCTATATTGCGACGTTGCTGTTTCTCGGCTCCGGTCTGCTCGGGTTGAGCCATAATTTCTACTGGAACGCCAAACCGGTCGCCACCCTGGCGGTCGGCAGCGTCTTTTCGACCCTGCAGGTGGTGCCGCTCATTCTGCTGACGCTGGAAGCCTGGCAGTTTCGCAAGTTACCCTCTGAAGCCCTTGCCCGGGCGGGGGTGCCGCGACAGGCGCGGCCCCAGCAATTCGCCCAGTCCTCGGCGTTCCTGTTCCTGCTCGGGGTGAATTTCTGGAATTTTCTCGGCGCCGGGGTCTTCGGCTTTCTGATTAACCTGCCGATCATCAACTATTATGAACATGGCACCTATCTGACCGTCAATCACGGCCATGCGGCCTTTATGGGGGTCTATGGCAACCTGTCGCTGGCGACGGTGATTTTCTGTTCGCGCTATCTGGTGCGGGCCGGGGTCTGGAATGACGCCCTGTTCAAGCGTATTTTCTGGAGCCTCAACCTCGGGCTGGCGCTGATGTTGCTGCTCGATCTGTTTCCGGTCGGCTTTCACCAGTTCGCCACCGTGATGGAAAAGGGCTTCTGGTACGCCCGGGCCGAGACCTATATCCAGGGGTCAACCTTCCAGATCCTGACCTGGGCGCGGATTGTCGGCGGGCTGCTCTTTGTCTTTGGCGGCGTGATCCCGCTGGTCAGCTTCCTGGTCCGGGGCTGGTTCCAGCGCGTCCGCGCGTCTGATCCGCAACCGGCTGGGGACGGGAAAACTGTCGAGATTACGCCTTAAGTTGATCTGCGGGCGCCGGTCAAGCCGGATTGCTGAAAATCATCATATAGACGATGATGCTGATGGCGATCGGGGCGATATATTTCATGCTGATCTGCCACAGGGTGAATTCCGGGCTGCCGAGGGGATAGCTGATCTGCTCGCTGATCATCTTGCGCGACATGGCCCAGCCGGTGAATAACGCCAGCATCAGCGCATTGACCGGCAACATGATGTTGGCGACAATGAAATCCATGACGCCGAACAGGTTCTTGTCAGCGAAGGGCGCGAGGAAACTCAGGGGCTTCACGTCTTTCAGGATATTGAAGGATAATAACATCACGACACCGATCGCCCAGGCGCCAATTCCCATGACCCATGACATGAGAAGCCGGGATTTTCCCTTGTCCTCAAACCAGGCGATGACCGGTTCGAGCATGGCGAGGGACGAAGTGAAGGCGGCGAAACTGAGCAGCAGGAAAAACAGGCCGCCAAAGAGGATGCCGCCGTTCATCTGGCCAAAGGCGATCGGCAGGGTGGCGAAAATCAGCCCGGGGCCTTCGCCGGGCGTCAGGTTATATTGAAAGACAATCGGGAAGATCATGAAACCGGCGAGCAGGGCGACCAGCGTATCGGCCAGCGCGATAATCGCCGCCGCTTTGGGCAAGCTGACATTGTCGGGAAGATAGGCCCCGTAAGTGATCAGCGCGCCAACGCCGATCGCCAGCGAAAAAAGCGCCTGGCCGAGAGCCATCAGCACGGTCTGGGCGCTAATCTTGGAAAAATCGGGGCTGAACAGAAAGGACAGGGCCTCAAGGCCGTTGCCGGTGAACATGGCGTATGCCGACAAAATCATCAGAATGATAAACAGGCCCGGCATCATGATCTTTACCGTCGATTCCAGCCCGGCCTTGACCCCGAGGGAGACGATAACGATGACCGAAACCATATAGACGCTGTGCCAGAGGGCCAGGCGCGGCCAGCTGTCCTGGAGCCCCTGGAACAATGCGCCGGATCCGGCGCCGTCAAGGCCGGTGAAGCGGCCGGTGATCGCCTTGACGATATAATCCAGCGACCAGCCGGCGACGACGCTGTAATAGGTCAGCCCCATGATCGGCACCAGAATGCTGAGCCAGCCGATGATCTGCCAGAAAGGATGATGGCCCCGCCGGACCATCCGGGTCATGGTGCCGATGGCGCTCATCTTGCCCGCCCGCCCGAGGGCGAGTTCCGACATGACCAGCGGAATGCCGAGAATGACGACGAACCCGATATAGATCAGGACGAAGGCGCCGCCGCCGTTCTCCCCGGCGATATAGGGAAACCGCCACAGGTTGCCGAGGCCGACCGCCGCCCCGATAGAGGCCATGAGAAAGGCGGAGCGTGATGTCCATTTAACGTGATGGGTCGAGGTGTCGGTCATTGGAAACGTCCCTTTATTGATTATTTGTTTATTTTGCGCCTGTTGCGGGCGGGTCGTGCTCTTCCCTTGACCCCGACCGGACCACCGCCGCCTGTTTGTTGCAAAATGAAAGATACATGGATCGGGGCGTTTGCCCAATAAAATTTTATATTTTAGGTCGTCAACGCATAAATATGATGCCATTCTGTCGGAAAATAACCGCAACAGAGGCGAAATATGACTGAGGATATTGTTGTTGCGCAGGGGGAGCATTTTCATTCCGCCTGCGCCCTGGTGCGGGCGCGGGCGCGGGATTGCCTGGCCTTTGTCCGGGAGGGGCGGAGAATGTCGCAATGGCTGGTTGATCAGCCGGAGGTGACGCCGTTGGGCGATCATCTGTTCGCTATCGAATATTCCGAGAGGCTGTTCGTCAAGGTGGCGCCGGAAAACGAAAATACGATCTATTTCCATGTCGGCGCCGACCCGGGCCGTCTGCAAAAGCGCATCCTGATCGCCATATATGAGGCACCGGAAAACAACGGCGCGGCCGGCGGCTGTCTGGTCAACCTGATGGGCTGGCGCATGGACGACATGAGCGATCGGCGCTGGCGTGATCTCTGTGTGCGCCATGAAAAGGAAATCAAAACCCTCCGGCAGCTTCTGGAGCAACCCGGTTGAAAGATCGGACCCCATGGATTTGCCGCCGCTGGTTCTGTGGCGCGCCCGAAACCCTGAAGAGGACGCCTCCCGGCGGATTGGGGGGCAGAAAAAATGGAGAAAATTGCCGGGCGAAGGGCGAAAAACGCTGTAAAATTCCTTGACAAAAACATACATATGTCTATGGTTTTGACAATTGTTGCGGGCGTTTTTTTAAGGAGAAAACACTCGCCGGGCAGGCCGTTTTATAAAAGGATAGTCTTTTCAAAAAAGCAGTTTGCAGATCAGGCAATGACATCAATATCGCCTTTTCCTGTGGCAAAACTATCTTTGCGCAGGGGATGGTAAATATGCCTCCAAAGAAGGGGCGCCGTAATTTTTAAGTCAGATTGCATGTGCGTTTCGTTACGATCCAATCGGCGGATAAGCCGGAAAAATATCAAGGCTGCTGATTAGGACAGGATGATTTTCTTGGGAAACATGCAATTCTTATAGAGGAATTTAGGGTGCCTTCTGTGAAAAATGTCCTGTATGTTTTTTCCGTGTTCCCCTGAGTTTCCTATTATGATACTCAAGACGGCGGCGCAGGCGGCACCGTAAGGTCCTGGCCGTGATTATTGAGGATGGAAATATCCGGAATTGGTCGCCAAAAGCCGGAAACAGAAAAACATTACGTTGTAATGATTATGAAATGGGAAGAAATAATGGTTAAAAACACCTCTCGTAAACTCTCGCTTATTTTATCCGCATCTGCGATGGCCCTGACGGCGAGCCTGAGCCATGCCGTGGCGGCAGACGAACTGGTCCTGGAAGAAATTGTGGTGACCGCGCAAAAACGCAGCCAAAGCCTGCAGGATGTGCCGTCATCGGTGGCGACGCTCGCCGGTGAAAAGATGGATGTTCTGAAATCCGGCGGCGCCGATATCAGGTTCCTGTCGGCCCGCGTGCCGAGCCTCTATATCGAATCCTCCTTCGGCCGCGCGTTTCCGCGTTTTTACATGCGCGGCCTGGGCAATTCCGACTTTGACCTGAATGCGTCGCAGCCCGTCTCCCTGGTCTATGACGACGTCGTGCTGGAAAACCCGTTGTTAAAGGGTTATCCGGTCTTTGACCTTGACCGGATCGAAGTGCTGCGCGGACCGCAGGGCACCCTGTTCGGCCGCAATACGCCGGCCGGGATCGTGAAATTTGAATCAAAGAAGCCGTCTCAGGAAACCGAAGGCTATGTTCGGGCGTCCTACGGTCGCTTTAATGCGGTTGAACTTGAAGGGGCCGCCGGCGGCGCCCTGGTCGAAGACAAGCTGGCGGCGCGCGTTTCGGCGATTTATCAGCGTCAGGACGATTATGTCGACAATATCAAAACTTCTGACAGTGAAGATCTGGAGGAATTTGTCGAGGTGGCGGCGCGGGCGCAGTTATTGTTCACACCCAATGAGGATTTTGACGCCCTGTTGAATTTCCATCTGCGCAGTCTGGACGGCACCGCGCGGGTTTTCCGGGCCAATATCATCAATCCGGGGACTGGCGGCATCGTGGCTGATTTTGACCGGGACAAGGTCGCCCAGGACGGCAAGAACCTTCAGGAACTGGATGAATACGGCTTTATCGCCAAATTCAATTATGATTTTGGAAAAGTGACGCTGACTTCCGTGACGTCTTATGAGCATCTGTCCTCGGAAAGTCGGGCGGATGTGGACGGCGGATTTGGCGCGGCTTTCCTCGGTAATAATGAGCCGGGCTTCATTCCGTTCGACGCCGAGACCCAGGACGCTATCCCGAAACTTGATCAGTGGACCCAGGAAGTCCGCCTCGCCAGCAATGACTGGGAGCGGGTCAATTTCCAGGTCGGCATGTTCTATTTCAATGAGGACCTGTTTATCGAAAGCACCAATTTCGCCAGCCTGTTCGGCGGCGGCGTCAATGGTTTCGCCAAACAGGAACAGCATACCGAAGCCTGGGCTATTTTCGGCAATGTGGATGTCAATGTCAGCGATGACTTTGTCCTGACGGTCGGTATGCGCTATTCCGATGACCAGAAGGATTTCACGGCGGAACGCACCATGCATCCGCTGTCTTTCCTGCCGGGGGTTGAGGATCAGCTGGGGCCGATCACGGTTAACCCCAGTGACGATGTCCTGAGCTGGGACGTCAGCGGTAATTATACCGTCAACGAGGATATGAATCTTTACGCCCGCGTCGCGAAAAGTTTCCGCGCGCCCAGCATTCAGGGCCGGGTGCTGTTTGGCGATGTCGTGACCATCGGCGATACCGAAACCATCCATTCCTTTGAAGTGGGCATGAAATCAACCCTGCTGGAAAACCGGGCGCGGCTGAATCTGTCGGCGTTCTATTATAATATTGATGACCAGCAGTTGACCGCAGTCGGCGGCGCGACCAACTTTAACCAGCTGGTGAACGCCGACAAGACCGTGGGCTACGGTTTCGAGGCCGATGTCGAGGTGCTGGTGGCGGAAAATTTCGGCGTGACAATGGGCCTGAGCTATAACGATACGGAAATTCAGGACGAAAATCTGTTTATCGTGCCCGGCGCCGCGTCATCGGTCGCCGTTCTGGACGCCTTTGGCAATGTGACCAATAAGGTGTCGATTGACGGCAATGTTCTGCCCAATTCGCCGAAATGGATTGCCAACTTTACCGCGCGCTATGCGATTCCGGTGGCTAATGACGGCGAGTTCTTCATCTATACCGACTGGGCCTATCGTTCGCATGTCAATTTCTTCCTGTATAATTCCGAGGAATACAGCAGTGACAAGCTGCTCGAAGGCGGTCTGAAGGTCGGCTATTCCGGCAATGACAATCAGTATGAAATCTCCGCTTACGTGCGCAATATCACCGGTGAGGAAGTCCTGACCGGCGGCATCGATTTCAACAATCTGACCGGCTTTATCAACCAGCCGCGCCGGTGGGGCATTGAAGCCAGATATAATTTCTGAGGTCTGATATTTTGTTTATCCGAGGAAAGTCCCCGTTCGCGGGGGCTTTCATCTTTTGAAAAAGCTATATAGTATCTGTCACGGACAAATGTAAGGACAGGCAGGCGGATGACGCGACGGCGCTCTTATACCTCTTCCCACTGGGGGGCTTATGAAGTGATTGTTGAAAACGGCAAAGTCTCCGGCCTCAAGGCTTTCAAGGATGATCCCCTGCCGTCGGATATTGGTCATAACCTGCCGGATGTGCTGGAAAGCGAGCTGAGAATTTCCCAGCCGATGGTCCGGGAAGGCTGGCTGAAACACGGCCCGCGCCGCAAGGAAAACAACCGGGGGCGGGAGCCTTTCATTCCCGTAAGCTGGGACCAGGCGCTTGAGCTTGTCGCCGGTGAGATAAGCCGCGTTTCCGGGACCCATGGCAATCAGGCGATATTCGGCGGCTCCTACGGCTGGGCCAGCGCCGGCCGCTTCCATCATTCGCAAAGCCAGTTGCACCGTTTCCTCAATCTCGCCGGGGGATATACATCCTCGGTCAATACCTACAGCAGCGCCGCCGGCGAGGTGATCGTGCCCCATGTTCTGGGCCACAGTTTTTTTCAGGCGGAATTTCGGGCGACCACCTGGGACGTTCTGGCGGACCATTGCGAGGTGATGCTGTTGATCGGCGGCATGGCGTTGAAAAACAGCCAGGTCCATCCCGGCGGCATCAGCCGCCATACGGCGCCGGGCTGGATGGAGAAATGCCGGGCCCGGGGCTGCGAATTTATCAATGTCAGCCCCTTAAGGTCCGATGCGGACCGGTCGCTGGATGCGGACTGGCTGCCGCTGAATCCCAATACGGATACCGCCCTGATGATCGGGGTCGCCCACAGCCTGTATCAGGCGGGTTTGCATGACAGGGCCTATCTTGAAAAATATTGCGCCGGGTTTGACCGTTTCCGGGACTATCTGACGGGGACGACGGACGGCGTGGTGAAGGATGCGGCGTGGGCGGCTGAAATCACCGGCATCGAGGCCGGGGAAATTCAGACGCTGGCCCGGCGGCTTGCCGGCAAGAGATGCTTTATTTCCCTCAGCCTGTCGGTGCAGCGTGCGGACCACGGCGAGCAGACCTACTGGATGGCGATCACCCTGGCGGCCATGCTGGGCCAGATCGGCAAGCCGGGCGGCGGGGTCGGCTTTGGCAACGGCGCCCTCGGCGGGGTCAGCAGCCCGCGTTTTCCCTTCAAGGGCCCCACCTTGCCCCAGGGCGAGAATCCGGTGGATCATTTTATCCCGGTGGCGCGCCTGACCGATATGCTGCTGGGGCCGGGAGAAGACTTTGACTATAACGGCCGGCGCTATCAATATCCGGATACGCGGCTGGTCTATTGGTGCGGCGGTAATCCCTTTCATCATCAGATGGACCTCAACCGGCTGGTCCGGGGCTGGCAGATGCCGGAAACGGTCATCGTCAATGAGATATGGTGGAATGCGCTCGCCCGGCACGGCGATATTATCCTGCCGGCGACCACATCGCTGGAGCGCAATGATATTGGTTTCGCCGCGTCCGATCAAAATATCTTCGCCATGAAACAGGCGGTGGCCCCGGTCGGCGGGGCGCGCAATGACTTTGATATATTCTCAGGCATCGCCGATAAAATGGGCCTGGGGCAGGCTTTTACCGAAGGGCTGGACGAACAGGGCTGGCTGCGGCGCCTCTACGGCGAATTTCAGGCGGGCGCCCGGGCCGAGGGGGTGACGGCGCCGGAATTTGATGAATTCTGGCGGCAGGGCTATATCACCTTGCAGGGGCCGGAAGAAGCGGGACGCTATGCCGGCAAGAATTATCTCGGCGACTTTATCGCGGCGCCCGATCAAAATCCGCTCGGCACGCCGTCGGGGAGGATCGAGATATTCTCCGAAACCATCGCCGGCTTCCACTATGCCGACTGTGCGGGCCATCCCCGCTGGTATGAGCCTTATGAATGGCTCGGTCAGAAAGGCGCAAACAGCTATCCGCTGCATCTGGTGTCAAACCAGCCGAAATCAAAGCTCCACAGTCAGCTGGACCATGGCAAGGTCAGCCGGGCCGATAAAATCAAGGGCCGGGCGCCGGCGCGCCTCAATCCGGATGACGCCGGGCGGCGCAACATCAGGGACGGCGATGTCATTCGCCTGTTCAATGACCGGGGCGCCTGTTTCGCCGCCGCTGTGCTGAGCGATGACGTGCGGCCCGGTGTGGTGCAATTGTCGACCGGGGCCTGGTTTGATCCGATGTACGGCAATCATCCCCTGGGGGCCGACCGCCACGGCAACCCCAATATCCTGACCCGGGACCAGGGAACCTCGCGCCTCGCCCAGGGGCCGACGGCGCATACGACCCTGGTCGATGCGGAATGGGTCGGCGACGCGGCGCCGGCGGTGGAAATTTTCACCCCGCCCCGGATCATAGGACATAAAAAATAAAACAGGGAAACATGACGCAATGATAATGATACAGCCGCTTTTGGGGATTTTGGTGTTTGTTGGCCTGGCCTGGCTTCTGTCGGAAGACCGCCGGGCCGTGTTGTGGAAATATGTCGTCCTTGGCCTCGGCATTCAGCTCGCGCTGGCGCTTGTTCTGACCTATGTTCCCGCCATTCAGGACTTTTTCGCCCTGCTGACCGACGGCATCCGGGCGCTGGACGCGGCGACCCGGCAGGGGACAAGCTTTGTTTTCGGCTATATCGGCGGCGGCGCGTCGCCTTTCGAGGCGACCGGGGAAGGCTCGACGTTCATTCTGGCCTTCCAGTCGCTGCCCCTGATTCTGGTGATCGGCGCCCTGTCCGCGGTCCTGTGGCATTGGAAAGTGCTGATCTATCTGGTGCGCGGCGCCGCCTGGCTGGTGGTCAAGGCCTTTCGGGTCGGCGGCGCGGTCGGCGTTTCCTCGGGGGCCAATATTTTCATGGGCATGGTCGAATCGCCGCTGCTGATCAAGCCGTTCCTGCCAACGCTGACCCGCAGTGAATTATTCGCCGTCATGGCCTGTGGCATGGCGACGATTTCCGGCACGATGATGGTGCTATACGGCTCCATCCTCGATCCGCATATGCCGGGGGCCTTTGGCCATCTGCTGATCGCCTCGGTGATCAATGCGCCGGCGGCGCTGATGCTGGCCAAGGTCATTGTGCCCGACGATCATGTCACCGGCGCCGACCAGATCAGCTTGAAAAGCAGTTACGGCAGCACCCTGGACGCCATTACCTCGGGCACCGCCGATGCGGTCAGGCTGCTGGCCAATATCATTGCCCTGCTGGTGGTTTTCATCGCCCTGATCGCCCTGATTGATTCGGCGTTGTCGCTGATCCCGGCGGACAACGGCCCGTGGACCCTGCGCGGGATGCTCGGGACCGTCATGGCGCCGGTCGCCTGGCTGGTCGGCGTGCCGTGGAGCGAGGCCGCCGCCGCCGGGGGACTGATGGGCACCAAGATCATCTCCACCGAATTCATCGCCTATCTGGATTTGATCAATCTGCCGGCGGAGGCGTTGAGCGACCGGTCGCGCTTTCTGATGACCTACGCCCTGTGCAGCTTCGCCAATTTCGTCAGCCTGGCGATCATTATCGGCGGGTTGAGCGTTATGGCGCCGGAGCGGTCAAAGGAAGTGATCAGCCTGGGCTTTCGCTCTTTGATCGCCGGCGTTTTCGCCGGTAATATTACCGCCTGCATGATGGGGCTGATTACAGCTCTGTAAACAAAACGGAACAGGGATAGGACAGGCCATGGCGCGCGAAAAAATTAATGAAGACCTGATTCTCAAGGCGGCGACCCTCTATTACAGCCACGGGTTGACGCAGGAAAAAATCGCCAGAAAGATGGGATTTTCCCGGCCGAGCGTCGTGCGGATGCTGAAACAGGCGCGTGACCTCGGCATGGTGGAAATCCGCATCACCCGCGAATTGCCGAAGACGGTCCAGTTGGAAACCCGCATTGAAACGATCCTGCAGGACAGCAACCTCAGGGAAGTGATCGTGGTCGAGAGTCATGACGATGAGCCGCAACAGGCTGTCGCCCGGCGCGCCGCGGAATATCTGGCGCAGAAACTGACGGTGAAGGACATTCTGGGAATCGGCTGGAGCAGCACGCTGATGAATGTGCCGGATTATCTCTGGCCCCGGGCGGCCCAGCCGCAGCGGGTCGTCCAGCTCGGCGGCTATGTCGGGGGCATTTCCTCGGCCAACGCCCAGGATATTACCCAGCGCATCGGTCATATCCTTAATGTGCCGGTGGAGCCCCTGCCGGCGCCGGTGATCCTCAAAAGCCGGGAAGTCCGGGACAGCCTGCTGGAGGACCCCAGCATTAAGAACACCCTTGCCTGGGTCGGCAAATGCACGATCGGCCTTGTGGGCATTGGTGACGTATCGGCGGAATCGACCCTGGTCAAGGCGGGCTATATTACCGCAGAAGAACGCCGGTTGATCACGGAGGCCGGGGCGGTCGGCGATATTCAGTCTCATCACTATAATATCGAGGGCCGGGAAATCACGACTCCGTGGCAGGACCGGATGATTTCGGTCGATCTTGACCAGTTGACCCGGATGGAAAACCTGGTCGGCGCGGCGGCGGGAGCAAGCAAGGCCCGGTCGCTGCTCGGCGCCATCCGCAGTGATATTCTGAATACCGTCATTATTGACATGCCGCTGGCCAGGGCGCTGCTCAAACTGATCAGATAGCGGGCTATGGGCCGGAAACAGGCCGGTTATTCAGCAAAATTCTTGACTTTTTGTGACAAATGTTATATAAGTGAACATATGTAAACTAAAGTGAAGGATGGAAAATTGGCGCAGGCAGGGCGACCCCCCGTTACGCAGTTTGACCCGGGGCAGTATCAGGAAGCTTGCGACGCGATCCGCAAGCTGTGCGACATCCGCCCGAAAATCGGTCTGGTTCTGGGCTCCGGCCTGGGCGATATGGCCGGCCTGATGACGGAAGCCGTTGCGATTCCCTACGCCGATCTGCCCCATTTTCCGACCTCCACCGCCCCGAGCCACGCCGGCAGGCTTCATATGGGTTATCTGTTCGGCCAGCCCGCCGTCATCATGCAGGGCCGGATTCATACCTATGAGGGCTACAGCCCGCAGCAGGCGACATTTCCCATACGGGTCATGCAGATGCTGGGGGTGGAAAGCCTGATCCTGACCAACGCCGCCGGCGGGGTCAACAAATCCTTCAGGGTCGGGGACCTGATGGTGATTGACGATCATATTGATCTGGCGGGCATGACCGGCCTCGACCCGACCCGCGGGCCGCAGGATCCGGCGCTCGGCCCCCGTTTTACGCCGCTCAACCAGGCCTATCACCGGCCGTTTATCGAAAAAGCGCAAAAACTGGCGGCGGCGCGGGGCGTTGATCTGCACCGCGGGGTTTACAGCTTTCTGGTCGGGCCGTCCTTTGAAACACCGGCCGAAATCCGCATGCTGGGCCGGCTCGGGGTCGATGCGGTCGGCATGTCGACCGTGCCCGAAGTGATTGTCGCCCGGAACGCAGGGATCAGGGTGCTGGCGTTCAGCGCCATTACCAATCTGGCGATTGATGATCCGGCGGCGGCGGCGATCACCACCGAGGAAGAGGTCTGGGAGAATATCCAGCTGGCCCTGCCCAAAATGCACGGGCTGCTCGAGGACTTTATCAGGACGTATGAGGTATAGCCGATGGCGACATTTCGCAGCATAGAATGGCTTGAGGATCAAAAGGCGCTGCGCCTGCTGGACCAGCGCAAGATTCCGGCGGAAATTTCCTATCTGACATTCACCTCGGCCGAGGAGATCGCCCGGGCGATCCGGGAAATGGTGGTGCGCGGCGCGCCGGCCATCGGCGTGGCGGCGGCTTACGGCCTTGCGGTGACGGCGTGGCAGAGCAAGGCGGCCCTGTTGTCGGAAGTCGAGGCCGAGGTGGCGGCGGCGGAACGGCTGTTAAGGGCGTCCCGGCCGACGGCGGTTAACCTGTTCTGGGCCATGGACCGGATGGCGGAGCATATCCGCTCATCGGCGCCGGCGACGATCGGGGAATATCGCGAGGCCCTGGTCAGCGGCGCCCATGACCTGGCGCTGAAGGATATTGAGGTTAACAAGGCCATCGGCGATGTGGCGATGGCGCTGATCCCGGCGGAGGTCACGGTCATTCATCACTGCAACACCGGCGGCATCGCCACGGTGGATTACGGCACCGCGCTCGGCATCATCCGCATCGCCCATGAAGCGGGGCGCAAGGTCCATGTCTATGTGGATGAGACCCGGCCCCGCCTGCAGGGCGCGCGCCTGACCTCATGGGAGCTGGATCAATTGGGCATTCCGCATCAGATTATCGTCGACGGCGCATCGGGGATGGTGATGAAAAACAAAAAAGTCGACATGTGCATCGTCGGCTGTGACCGGGTGGCCGCGAACGGCGATGTCGCCAACAAGATCGGCACCTATAATCTGGCGATCGTGGCGAAGGAACATAATGTGCCTTTTTATGTTGCGGCGCCGACCTCGACCATCGACCTCGCCATGGCGTCCGGCGACCTGATCGAGATCGAGGAACGGGATCATGAAGAAATCACCGTGATTGAAGGAACGCGGGTGGCGCCCGAAGGCGCCCGGGTGTTCAACCCGGCCTTTGACATAACCCCCGCCCGTCTCATCACCGGCATCATTACCGAAAAGGGTATTGTCCGGCCGCCTTTGGCGGAAAATCTGAAGAAATTGTTTCAAGGGTAAAGCAAGTGAGTCTCCAATGAGTGAACAGGGTCTGTCAAATATATCATGGATCGAGCAGGCGCAGGCAACGGCCGACGCCATCCGGCGGCGGGGTTTTGATTATGTCATGCGCAACAATGGCGGCTACCTCAGCCAGATCTGCTCGGCGGCGGAAATTTTCGCCTTTCTCTACCAGCGGGCGATGACTCTGGGGCCGAGCGCCGCGCCGATGATCCCGGCGGCCTTTGCCGGCCCGCCGGGCAGGGACAACACGGCCTATGTCAGCGGCGGACTTTATAACGGCGCGCCGGCGCCGGACCGGGACCGCTTTATTTTTTCCCCGGCCCATTACGCCCTGGTGCTTTATCTCGCCCTGATCGAGGACGGGCGCATGGCGGCGGCGGGGCTGGAGGATTTCAACAGGGACGGCGGCACGGTCGAACTGATCGGGGCGGAACATTCGCCGGGCATTGAGACGACCACCGGATCGCTCGCCCAGGCCCTGAGTCAGGCGGGGGGCATCGCCCTCGGCCGGCGTCTGAAGGGCGAGAGCGGCCGGCTCTGGGTCATGATGTCCGACGGTGAATTTCAGGAAGGCCAGACCTGGGAAGCGATCCAGGCCCTGTCCTTTCATGGGCTGGATAATGTCAGTGTGATCGTCGACGTCAACGGCCAGCAGTGCGACGGCCCGATGGACCGTGTGATGACCATCGAACCGCTGGCGGCGCGCATCCGGGCCTTCGACGGTCATGCGGTCGATGTCGACGGTCATGATCTGGCGGCGATGGACCGGGCGGCGCATGAAGCGCATCCGGGAAAGCCGCTGTTTATTCTGGCGCGCACCGATCCGACGCGCGGCATTCCCCTGTTGCGGGAGAGAGGGGCGGCGCTGCATTATCTGCGCTTTGGCTCGGCGGCGGAAAAAGAACGCTATCAGGCCACCTGTGACCAGATGAAGCGGGAGGTATGATCATGGAAATTGTCTCACGTCCCCATGTGGAAAATTTCATCGACTGGTCGAAAGAACGGCCGGAAGTGGTTGTATTGTCCGCCGACCTGACCAATTCCTGCGAGGTCGGCAAATGGCGCGACACTTACCCGGACCGCTTTTTTTCCATGGGTATGGCCGAACAGAATATGATGGGCTTCGCCGCCGGACTGGCGCGGGAAGGCTTCACGCCGTTCATTCATACCTTCGCCGTGTTTATTTATCGCCGGGCCTATGATCAGTTGGCCATGTCGGTGGCCTATCCCAATCTGAAAGTGCGGCTGATGGGCTTTCTGCCGGGCATCGTCACGCCGGGCGGGGTTACGCATCAGGCGATCGAGGATATCGCCATCATGCGGGCGACGCCCAATATGACGGTGCTGGAAACCGGCGATGCGACCGAGGTGGAAACGGTGCTGGATGTGGCGCAGGCCGTTGACGGCCCGGTATATGTCCGGCTGTTGCGCGGGGAAATGCCGCGGCTGTTCCCTGAATCCGAACCGATGGTCCTCAATCAGGCCCGCGTCATCCGCAGGGGCAGCGATGTCGCCCTGCTGACCTCCGGCATTATCACCGAAGAGGCGCTGCGGGCGGGGGCGGCCCTGTCGAAAAGAGGCGTATCCGTGACCCATCTTCATATTTCCACATTAAAGCCCTTTGATGATCCGCTCGTGGCGGAAGCGATCGCCAATGTCAGATACGGCGTGGTGACGATGGAAAATCATCTGGTCACCGGCGGGCTCGGCTCCGCCGTCGCCGAACTGATGGCGGAAAGGGCCGTGGCCAAGCCGCTGATCCGGCTCGGGCTTCAGGATACCTATTCCCACGGCGCCAGCAAATCCTATCTGATGGCGGAACATGAGCTCGACGCCATGGCCCTGGTCCGGGCGGTGGAAAGGCTGATGCGGGTTAAGCTGAAGATGACGCCGGAGGATCTCAAGGAGATTCGGGTGGAGGCCGTCCATGGCGCCGCCAAGGCGGAGGCCCTGTGATGTTTTCGAATATAACGCTTGCAGATATATCCGGGCGACGGTTCAAGGTCAGCTATCGCCTCAGCTGCGCCGCCCGCGAGGCTGCGGAACTGGCCCGCCATATCTGCGTCGAGCAGACCGTTGAATTTCCGGCGGACCTGATCGGTGACAATGACATCCGCCGTCATGTCATGGGCCGTCTTGAAAGCCTTGAACCGTCGGCGGACTGGCGAAGTTTCCGGGCGATCATATCCTATGCGGTGGAAATCACCGGTTTCAGCCTGCCGCAGACGATGAATGTGATCTTTGGCAATATCAGCCTGATGCCTGGCGTGAAAGTCGAGCGGATTGACTTTCCGGATGACTTCCTCGCTCGCTTCCGGGGGCCGCGCTTCGGGCTTAAGGGGCTGCGGGAGATGAGCGGCGGAGAGGACCGGCCGCTCTATTGTTCGGCGCTCAAACCGATGGGCCTGTCGGCGGCGCAGCTCGCGGAACAGGCTTACGGCCTGGCGATGGGCGGCATTGATTTTATCAAGGATGATCACGGCCTGGCGGATCAGCCCTTCGCCCCGTTCCGGGACCGGGTCATGCGCTGTGTCGAGCAGGTTTTCCGGGCCAACCAGAAGACCGGCGGCCGCAGTCGTTATGTGGCGAGCCTCAATCTGCCGGCGGAGGAAATTGTCGAGCAGGCGGTCTGGGCTAAAGGTCAGGGGGTCGGCGGCCTGCTGGTTTCGCCGGGAATTGTCGGATTTGATATGATGCGTCGCCTTGCCGATGACGAGCGGATCGGACTGCCCATATTGTGCCATCCGGCCCATCTTGGCGGTTATGTCACCCATCTCGACAGCGGCATATCCTTTTACGCCCTGTTCGGGCAAGTGGCGCGGATCGCCGGGGCAGACGCCAGCATCTATCCCAATTTTGGCGGACGTTTTTCCTTCAGCAAGGCCCAGTGCCGGGAGATTATCGCCGGCTGTATGGAGCCGATGGGGCCGATCAAACCCATTTTGGGCGCCCCCGGCGGCGGGATGAATTTTTCCAATGTGCCGGATATGGTCGAGGCTTACGGCCGCGACATCATGTTCCTGATCGGCGGCGCCCTGCACCGGGGTGCTGACCCGCTGGCGGAAAACTGCCGCAAACTGCGGCGGCTCGTGGCCCGGGAACTGGGCGATGAGGCTGGTTTTTAACTTTCCAGGTCGACATTGGTCGTCTTGATTTCGATGCCGTTTCGCTTCAACCCGCGCAGCCATGATTTCGCCTCGGCAATGTCATGGGGCGCGGTCTGGACGCCGGTTTTGAGACGGCCTTGACGGAGGGCGCCCACCGCTTCGGCGACGGTCAGGGAAACACAGCGCGCCATGGCGGATCGCCAGCCGGATCCCGTCTGATCGAGGGACAGGGCGCCATGCCATTTCGGCGCTGCGTCGCCGGTCGTTTTGTCTGTTGCCGTCAGCGCCACATGAAGCACCACCCGATCCTTTTCCCCCGCGGCGTAGGGATGTTCCCGCCACAGGCGGTCCGACAGGCTTTTCAGTTCCGCCATATCGGCCTTTTCGATGGTCGAAAAAATATCCTTCCAGGCGTCCTTCCAGCCCGAAAGCCGAAGGGTCCCGCGGACAAAGGTCCGCAGACCGCTTTCGCCGTCGAGGCCGTATTCCGCAATATAGGGCAGGCTGTTGCGGTTGGGATAGACTTCAAATTCCTCGCCTTCGATGGCCAGCCGGTCCACTTCATTCCACGCCCGCTCGACCGCATGCTGCCGCCCGTCCCTGATCATCAGCGCCGGATTTTTCAGCGCCGTCAGCACGCCGAGCGGCGTCCAGCTGAATTTATAGGTGAAGGGGGTTTTCTCCACCGGGACGCCGCCGCAATAGGAAATGAAATCAAGGGTATGGCCTTGTCCCAATATCCCCGCCCGCCGGGCCGCGTCGACCAGAATATGAGTCAGCAGATGATCAATGCCCGGATCAAGCCCGACTTCATTGACCACGGAAAGACCCTTTTGCCGCGCTTCATCGTCGAGGGCGGTCATCTCGTCCGACAGATAGCTTGAGGTCACCATATGGCAATTTTCGGCCAGGGCCAGCCGCGCGACCTGAACATGGAAGCTCGCCGGCAGCATGGAGACGATAATATCGCCGGGCTTCAAGGCAGCGCAGAAAGCGGCGCGGGATGTTTCGTCATTGAGGTCGAGACGGCGGACGGAAATTTCCGCCGGCGGCTGAAGATGCTGCCGCAGGCTGTCGGCTCGCTCGCTGGTCATGTCCCAGACCGTCACCTGCCGCCATTTGTTGGCGAGGGCGACGATGCCCGGGCCGGAAGAAAGACCGGCGCCGATCCAGTGAATGGCGGGCTGTTGGGCTGTTGGCTGTGACGGCATGGATCTATCCCTTTATATTTTATACGTATATTTTGGAATTTAATGTTTCAGGCGCGCTTCTTTGTGCGTTTCGGTGCGCCATTTTCCATGGCGCGCACGGCCTTGTCAAAGCTTTTCCCTGCGGCGCGCCACACCGGATCCCGATCCCGGTCGTTCAGGGTTTTGAGATAAGGCAGCAATTGCCCGGCGAAATCCGCGCTGCTTTCCCGCGGGATCAGGGAGGGCAGATTGTCAATGGCGATGACATCGACGCTCTTGTTGCGACCCTCAACCGTAATATAGGGATTGTCCCAGGTGGTTGTCTCATGATAGAGGGGGATCGGGTTGAAGGAACTGAAGGGATCGCAGGAGACATCCGCGACCACCGCCAGCCGCGCCGCCGGCGTCAGGTCCTCCGTGCGCAGGAACGCCGGAACATCCTCCAGAATGAAGGCGCAATTGATCAGTATGTCATGGTCGAGCAGGGCCGCCCGGTCGATCTTGCGGGTCTGGTCCCGCCCCCAGCAGGTGATGACGGCGTCATGCTGCTGCAGAATCTCCAGCGCCCCCCTGCCGCAGCGGCCGCTGGCCCCGATCACCAGCACCCTGGGTTTGGCTCTGTGGCGGCTGGCGGCCGCGGTTTCCGCTTTGTGGATCGTGTCATTCAGTTGATCGGCATCGGCGAAGGGCTGCAGGCCGTGGTCAAGGTAGCGGGCTTGGCCGGACTGGAGGTCATGCCAGTGGATCAGGGCCAGCGCCGCGCCCATATAACCGGCCCAATAGCCAAAGGCGACAACCCGTGCGCCGTCTTCCCCAACCATATATTCAATATCGAGCAGATCGCCGCCGCCGGCGGTAAAGCGCGACAGCAGGTCCCGCCAGCCGCTTTGCGCCTTATAGGCATGGGCGAAATAGATGTGGGTATTTTTCAGCAGGGCCGGGCGGGGCGGAAGTTCCTTCAGGCCAAGGATGATGGCGTCCTTCGGCGCATCAAGCCACGCGCCGCCTTCAACCATTCTACAGCCGGCCGTTGCATAGGCTTCGTCATCAATAATTCGCTTGGGGGAGCGTTCAACAACAACAGAATAGTCGTCCTTGATCAAAGCCCTGGCGCCTTCGGGCAAAAGTGGCGTCCGGCGTTCGGTTACGCGACTTTCATTTCTCAGCCATATTGTTTTTTTTGTCATTTTCCGCCTTGTTTTTCCATTTTTGAAACCTGTCGCAGTATAGCTTTCGGAAAAGTCGGCTTGAACCGATCAGATTGGATGAATTTCCGGCAGATTGACCGGGATCAGAAAAGTAATTTGCGCATTTTAACGGCGGCAGGTTTCGGACAATGCGGCGCGCCGGGCCGGCGGATATATTTCGCCGCCCGGGAAATAACGCAAATGGCCTATATCCGTTGCAGGGTTAGGCGTTTATCAGTGTTTAATGGCCTATCCCCTAATGGAGTTAACCATTACGAAAGATTTATAGGTTTAACTTATGTTAGGATGTAGAGAGGCCATAATCAAGGATGGGGATTATGGCGTATTTTATAAAATATTATATAAAATATAAAACATAAAATATAAAATATAAAACATAAAATATAAAATATATGCTTAAATTAAAAGTAAATTTAATTTAATAAAACTAATATAAATTGATCATAAGATCATATGTAATGCAGAATAAATCTAAAGGGATTCAAAAAATCGTGATATGAGCAGGGGCCGAACCGAGCCGTAAAAATAGCGGGGAGCGACATGGCTTACCTGGGAGATTGAAGAATGGATGGGCCGGGACGCTGATCTTTTCCGCAATCAAAACCGGCGACCAATAAACGGTTTTTCAATCATAGTTTGCAATGGGCAACAGGGAAATTTGCATAATTGACCTATGTAAAGGAGTTCCCATGTTAAAAGAGTAAAGCTCAGAGTATGGGAGCATATTGATGAATGTAGTTAGTAGTCATAACATGGTTCAAAATATTGACCTGGCCGAGATTGTTGATCTTTCCGCCGATGGGATCATTTCTCTTGATGAGCAGCAGAATATCATATTATTCAATGCGGCGGCTGAAAAAATATTTGGCTACACATCTGGGGAAGTCATTGGCCAGTCGCTGGATATTTTGTTGCCAAAATCGATTCATGAAAAGCATCAGAACTATATTGATTCATTTGATCGATCCGAGAGGGTCGCGCGTCCGATGGGAGAGAAAAAAAACCTCTATGGCGTGAGCAAAAGTGGCGAACCTGTCCCCCTTGACATTACCATCCAAAAGCATTCCGGCAAGGGGGTCTTTTATTACACGGCCATTTGCCGGGACATCCGCCACCGGATCGAAAAAGAAAATCTGCTACGGGAAAATGAGGCCAAATTCAGGACGCTTTTTGATACGTCCCATCAATACGCCATCTTGACCAATGGCCAGGGTGAGATATTGGAATTCAACAAGGCTGTGGCTGACTTTATTGTCGGCGATGCGAAAAGCTATATGGGCAACAGGGTCTGGGAATGTGATTTTTGGGCGAAGGAAATCGACAGTGAAAATATCCGTAAAGCCATCGTCGATATCGAAGCCGGTGAAGGCGTCTCCCTTGTCGCCTCCCTTGCGGGCTCCCCTTTCGGGAGAAAAAAACAAACCCGGGTTCTGGAAATTGCGATCGCGGTCGTGCCGCTCGAAAGCAACCAGTCTACCCTGATTGTTATTGAAGGCAATGATATAACAAACCTTTTGCGGACCAACAAGGCTTTGACGGAAAGTCAGGGGCGTCTGACATCGGCGCAGAAAATAGCCCGCCTTGGCAACTGGGAGTGGGATGTTACGACCAATGAGGTGACCTGGTCCGATGAAGTATATTATATTTTAAATCTTTCGCCGGGTGATTTTGACTCCAGTTATGAGGGCTTTCTGGCTCTGGTTCATCCGGATGACCGGGCGTATGTCGAACAGTCCGTCATTGACGCGCTCGCCGGTGAAAAGCCCTATCGGATCGTTCATCGCATGGTTTTGAAGGACGGCAGCGAGAGAATTGTTGAGGAAAGAGCGGAAATTATCCGCCTCGAGGATGGTACGCCGGTCCGGATGAACGGGATCGTGCAGGATATAACCAATCGCTGGCGCCGGGAACAGGAATTGATCCTGGCCAAGCGCAAGGCCGAAGAGGCCAATATGGCCAAAGCGCAATTCCTGTCGGCGGTGGGCCATGAACTGAGAACGCCCCTGAACGCCATTATCGGATTTAGTTCAATGATTGCAGAGGAGCAGCTGGGTAAAATAAATATACCCACCTATCGGGATTATGCCGAAGACATTAAGGCCAGCGGCCGGAATCTTTTGGGCTTGATCAAGAATATACTGGATGTAACCAGCCATGAATTGGAGTCGATCAAGCTGCATCCGCAATATTTTACCGCCCGGTTGCTGCTGGAAAACAGCCTCGCGCGGATGGCCGAAAAAGCCGCCGCCAGGAAAATTAATATCGAAACATCCCTTGGCAGTGAAATTCCGGAACTCTATCTTGATCCGGATCATACCCAGCAGATGCTGGTGCATCTTATTGATAATGCAATAAAATTTTCCCGGGAAAATAGCACGGTTAAAGTGAACCTTGATTATATGGAAGATGAATTTGTTATTGATGTTATTGATCAGGGGATTGGGCTGGAAGAGGCGGATATTGAAAAAGTCTTTGACCTGTTCGTGCAAAAGGACATGGATTTGAACCGACGGTATGGCGGTATTGGTCTGGGCCTGACAATGGTCAAAAATCTTGCGGAGCTTCAGGGCGGACGTGTCCAGGTAAAAAGTATTGTGGGCCAGGGAAGTTGTTTTTCCTTGTATTTTTCAGGTGAGAAAATGGATGCAGGATACCAGCATTAAACAAGTAACAGAAAATATGGATGGCGTCCCTGGTCTGATTTTGGTGCTGAGCGGGATTCGCGGAAATTCTCCCGCAGGGGGAAGAAAAGGTTTGGCAGAATGCGTGTTTTAATTATTGATCAATTTGATATTTGTCGGGAGGGAATGAAGAATATCCTTCTGAAAATGAAGGAGGAATGCACTTTCTTCGAAGCGAAAACCGTCGATGAAGGGATTGCCGCCGCCGAAGACATCAATCTTGATCTGATCATTATTGACATGGATACGCAGGAATATGACGGTGTCACCCTGTTGAAAAAAATTGCAATGTCCGGTCTGGCGGACAGGGTTCTGCTGTTTTCCGGCAGCGTGGATTATAATATTGCGCGCCGGGCCTATGACATGAACATCGGCGCCTTTGTCCATAAGCATACCGATAAGGAAATCATTATTTCGGTCATTCATATCCTGTTTGCCGGCGGACGGTATTTTTCACCGGATATTATCACCGGCAGTCCGGTGACCGGCTCTAAGCGAGAGCCTTTGGACAGTCATGAAATCGCCAATAATGTCCAATTGACCATGCCTGACAACAGACCCCTTTTGTCGGACCGGCAACGGGAAGTTCTCAAACTGCTTTCGGAAGGCAAGTCCAACAAGGTCATTGCGCGGGAACTGGATATCGCGACCGGCACCGTGAAGGTCCATATCGCCGGAATTCTGAAATCGCTGAAGGCGAAGAACAGAACACAGGCCGTGAGCATCGCCACCCATATCAATATCCTGTGATGACGTCATCGGAGGGCAGACCCTGTCCGGCCCCTTCCTGTCCGGCCCCTCTCCCTCATCCCCGACTTGATCGGGGATCCATTTTGACATCACAAACGCGCCTGTCGGACAGGGGAGAGATTGGCGGCGGGCTGGATTCCCGGGTCAGGGGGCCGGGAATGAGGGGGAGGGGTTTAAAAGGGGATGGAACATCGCAGCTTCCGGGTCGGAACTTGGGCGACCATTGATCCTTAGCCCTGTTGCGCCCGGTGCAGCAGGATATGGTCGGCGAGGACGCAGGCCATCATCGCTTCGCCGACCGGTACGGCACGGATGCCGACACAGGGATCATGGCGGCCCTTGGTGACGATTTTGGTTTCCTTGCCATGTTTGTCGATGGTTTTGCGCGGCGTCAGGATGGATGAGGTCGGCTTGACGGCGAAACGGCAGACCACTTCCTTGCCGCTGCTGATGCCGCCGAGCACCCCGCCGGCGTGATTTGTTTTCAGGGCCGGCTTGCCGTCGTCATCCATATACATTTCATCGGCGTTTTGCTCGCCGGTGAGGCGGGCGGCGTTGAAGCCTTCGCCGATTTCAACGCCCTTGACCGCATTGATGGTCATCATGGCGGCGGCGAGGTCGCTGTCCAGCTTGGCGTAGACCGGCGCGCCGATACCGGCCGGCACGCCGATGGCGTGAACCTCGATCACGGCGCCGATGGAACTGCCCTTTTTGCGGATGCCGTCGAGATATTTCTCCCACACCGGCGTCATGGCCTTGTCCGGACACCAGAAGGGATTTTTGTCAACCTCGTTCCAGTCCCAGTTGTCCCGGTTAACCTTGTGCTCGCCGATCTGCACCAGGGCGCCCCTGACCTGAATGCCGATCCCGAGGATCTTGCGGGCGACGGCGCCGGCGGCGACGCGACAGGCGGTTTCCCGGGCCGAGGAACGCCCGCCGCCCCGGTAATCCCGGATGCCGTATTTTTCCATATAGGTATAATCGGCGTGTCCCGGACGGAACTTGTCCTTGATGTCGCCGTAATCCTTTGACCTTTGATCGGTGTTTTCGATCATCAGGCTGATCGGCGTTCCGGTGGTCAGCCCCTCGAACGTGCCGGAGAGGATTTTGACCCGGTCGGCTTCCTGACGCTGGGTCATGAAGCGGTTCTGTCCCGGTTTCCGTTTGTCGAGGAACTGCTGGATTTCAGCTTCGCTGATCGTCAGCCGGGACGGCACGCCGTCGATGACGCAGCCGATGGCCGGGCCGTGGCTTTCGCCCCAGGTGGTGACCCGGAAGATATGACCGAAGCTGTTATATGACATGGTCCTGCTTTCTATATATAGTGGCCTGGGTGGGGCTCGACATCGCCTGCCCCAGGTCAAAAAGGGATTATACCAGACTGATGTCCGGCGCGTCTTCCCGTTTCATCCCCATGATATTATAGCCGCTGTCCACATGATGGTTTTCGCCGGTAACCCCGCTCGACAGGTCGCTCAGCAGATAAAGCCCGCTGTTGCCGACTTCATCGATGGTGACATTGCGGCCGAGCGGTGAATTCAGTTCGTTCCATTTCATGATATAGCGGAAATCGCCGATGCCCGAGGCCGCCAGGGTCTTGATCGGACCGGCGGAAATGCTGTTGACCCGGATCGCCTTTGCGCCCAGGTCGCGGGCGAGATATTTGACGCTGGCTTCGAGCGCCGCCTTGGCGACGCCCATCACATTATAATGGGGGACGACTTTTTCCGCGCCGTAATAGCTCAGGGTGATCATGCTGCCGCCGTCGGTCATCAGTTTTTCCGCCCGTTGGGCGACCGCAGTGAAGGAATAGCAGGAAATATTCAGGCTCAGGGCGAAATTTTCCGGCGTGGTGTCCACATAGCGGCCGGTGAGTTCCGCCTTGTCGGAATAGGCGATGGCGTGGACCAGAAAATCAATTCTGCCCCAGCGTTTTTCAAGCTCGGCAAAGACCGCGTCGATGGAGTCGCCATCGGTGACATCGCAGGGCAGAATGATGTCCGAGCCGATGGATTCCGCCAGCGGACGAACCCTTTTTTCCAGGGCTTCCCCCTGAAAGGTGAAGGCGACTTCCGCCCCTTGTTCCGCCGCTTTGCTGGCGATGCCCCAGGCGATTGAACGATTATTTGCTACCCCCATGATTATGCCGCGTTTGCCGGCGAGAAGGCCTGTTTTCTCCGTCATTTTTATTCCTCTGAGAGTTATCCCAAGCGTTGGTTATAATGGTCTCGAAATCCTTTGGCAATCCTATATATTGATGTTGTCTATTCAACCGGATGGTCTTCTTTGGCCATATTTTTCCGTCTTTGGCGATAGAGCGCCGCATTGACTTCCGCCCCCAAAATATAGGAGGCGCTGATAAAATAAAAGAACATCAAGGCGATGATCGCGCCGGCGAGACTGCCGTATGTCACGTCATAATTACCGAAATGCTTCAGATAGAGCGAGAAGCCGCTGCCGATGATCATCCAGAGAACAAGCGAGGTGAAGGCGCCGGCCATGACCGGCGATCGCATACCCAGCCTGCGCGGCTTGAGGACGAAATAGGACAGGCAGAGCGCGCCGAAGATCAGGCTGATGCTGACCGAGAGACGCACCAGATTCCAGATGAGCTTCCAGTCGGTTTCCAGCGGGATATAGCTGATCAGTATTTTCCAGGCCACGGGGCCGAGAACCAGAATGGTCATGCCGATGATGATGCTGCTCGCCGACAGGATCACCAGCAGCAACCCTTCGGCCCGGCGGCGGACAAAGTGCCGGTGACTGACCGTCTCAAAGGAGCGGACAATGGCGAGACGGGCGGCGTCAATGGCCGATGAGGACACCCACAGCGCCCCCAGAATGCTGAAGGTCATGATGCCCTTGTCGGTGGTCCGGATCATTTTCTCAATCGGTCCCCTGAGCACCCTGACCACATCTTCCGGCATATGCTCAAACATATAGCTGAGCGCCTGCGGGCCGGCCTCCGACTGGCCGAAAAAACCGGCGAGGGAGACCAGAAAAATAATAAAAGGGAACAGGGCGAGCATGGTCAGAAAGGCGAGATACCCCGCCATGACCATACCATCGTGGCGAACGAATCCCCCAACGGCGTCAGTCACAAATCTGAACCTGTTCAGGGGCGCCATCATGCCATATGTTTTCTGACGTCGTGATTTTTATCCTTGGCCCATTTTTGGATCGCCTTCTCCAGCGCCTCATCCGGTTCCGGCGGCAACATGATCTGAAGCCGGACGTACTGATCTCCGCGGGTTTTTGTTTTGGCGTCGCGGGCGCCTTTGCCTTTGAGCCGCATCTGGCGGCCGGAGCTGGACCCCTTGGGGATGGTCATGGCCACCTTGCCGTCGATGGTCGGAATATTGACTTTCTGGCCGAGGATCGCTTCTTCCAGACTAATCGGCAGATCCAGATGAATGTCATTGCCTTCCCGTCGGAAATATTTATGGGGATTGATCAGTATTTCGATCAGTATATCGCCGGCGGGGCCGCCGTAAAGACCTTCGCCACCCTGACCCTTGAGGCGGATTTTCTGCCCTTCCCGGACATTTTCCGGGATCGTGACATTCAGGGTCCGGCCGTTTTCCAGGGTCAGCGTTTTCTTGGCGCCCTTGATGGCTTCGAGGAAATCAACCTTCAGCCGGTAGGAGCGGTCCTGGCCTTTTTGGGGACGGGGCTGGCGTTGACGCCTCCCGCCGCCGAAAATCGAAGCGAAGATTTCTTCCGGATCGAAGCCGTCGCCAAACGGCGTGCCGCCCCCGCCGCCACCGGGGTGATGACGGAAGCCGCCGCCGGCGAAGCCTTTTTCCGAACCGTCGGGGTTGATCTCGCCCCGGTCATAGCGGGCGCGCAGGTCCTGGTCCCGCAGCAGGGCGTAGGCGGCGGAGACTTCCTTGAAGCGCTCCGCCACCTTTTCGTCGCCCGAATTGATGTCGGGATGCAGTTTTTTGGCCAGAGTACGATAGGCTTTTTTCAGTTCGGCATCAGTCGATGTTTTGGGAACGCCTAAGACGCTGTATGGATCTCTCATCGTGTCTGTTCAACTCATATATCAGTGTAAAAATAAAATCTTACACTAATGTAGTCATTGATTGACGATTTTCCAAGTCCCATCTGGCTGGCGGCAGGCAGCGCCATAGGCGGTTTCGGTTTTTCCGCCGACGGTCACGGTCTGTTGATATTCCCGGCAGTATTGGTCCTGCTTGTTGGTATAGGCGGGTTGCGGCGTGATGGTGCCGGAATTTCCGCTGTCCGGATTATGCCAGGTTGTCGTGCTGCCGGATTCTGTGGTTTCGAGGGAATATTGGGTTTGGCGCTGCATGGCCGCCCGATCGGCCTTGTCAAGGGATTTGCCGATTTCGCGTCCGATATAGGCGCCGGCCAGGGTTCCGGCCGCGACCGCGACAACCTTGCCGGTGCCGCCGCCTTTGCCGCCAATGGCCGAGCCGACGGCCGCGCCGCCGATGGCGCCAAGCAGGGTGCCTGATTCCTCTTTGGTGCAGGAGGCGAGGGGCAGGGCGGTCGCAAGGATAACTGTCGTTGTGAGTAGAGCCTTCGGCAGAGCGGCTGTCTTAATGGGCATCTGGGCACCTTTCGATTCAATGCGTTGTATTCTTCAGTGATTACGATTATATAGCATTCAGGCATTATTTAAATATTCTATTGATAATTTTGGCGAATTTGTGACTGTGCTATGGATGAATATGTGAGCGAGCCGATTAAAAAATTCAGGGAATGGTTTGACCAGGCGGATGCGGCGGAAGAGATGGCCGAGGCCGTCGCGCTCGCCACGGCGGATGCGCGGGGCCGGCCTTCGGTGCGAATGGTTCTGCTGAAGGGGGTCGATGACCGGGGCTTCACCATCTATACCAATGTGGAAAGCCGCAAGGGCCGTGAATTGACGGAGAACCCCTTTGCCTCCCTGTGTTTCCACTGGAAAAGCCAGAAGCGGCAGATCCGGGTCGAGGGACCGATCGCCCGGATCAGCGATGCGGAGGCGGACGCCTATTTCGCCAGCCGCTCGAAAGACAGCCAGATCGGCGCCTGGGCTTCGAAACAAAGCCGGCCGATGGAAGGCCGGTTTGAATTTGAAAAGGCGATCGCCAAATATAGCGCAAAATTCGCCCTGACAGAGGTGCCGCGGCCGCCTTTCTGGACCGGATTTCGCATTGATCCGCAGCGCATCGAATTTTGGGAGGATCGCAAATTCCGCCTTCATATGCGGCATTTATACGAAAAAAATGACGCAGGTGTCTGGAAGATGAAGGAGCTCTATCCATGACCGAACTTCAGGACATCGCCGGGGCAAAGGATGGTTCGGCGCGGCTGATGGTGCGGGCGGCGAATGCGGCGGTCGCCGTCGCCTTTACGCTGATCCTGATCAAGGCCTGGGCCTATAACATCAGCGGCGCGGTCTCCATGCTGGGCTCGCTGCTCGATTCCCTGATGGATATTCTGGCGTCCTTCATCAATCTTGTGGCGATACGCTTCGCCGTGGTGCCGGCCGATGACGATCATCGTTTCGGCCATGGCAAGGCGGAGGCGATCGCCGGTTTCGTCCAGGCGATGGTGATTTTCCTGTCGGCGCTGTTTCTGTCGACGGAAGCGATCGGCAAACTGCTTAATCCGGAACCGATTGTCGAGGCCGGCAAGGGGATCGCGGTGCTGGTGATTTCGATTATCCTCACTCTGGCGCTGGTCGGCTATCAGCGCTATGTGATCCGCAAGACGAAATCGGTGGCGATTTCGGCCGATCACCTGCATTATTCCGGCGATATTCTGATGAATCTGGGCGTGCTGCTGGCGCTTTTCCTCGGCGGATACATGCAATTTTATTACGCCGATCCGGTCATCGGCCTGCTGGTGGCGGTCTACCTGATGTATAACGTGGTGCAGATCGGACGCCATTCCATTGACATGCTGATGGATAAGGAAATGGACGAGCAGGAGCGGGAAAAGATCATGGCGATCATCACCGCCCATCCGGAAGTCCATGGGGTGCATGACATGAAAACCCGCAAGTCGGGCCTTGATCTGTTCATTCAGTTTCACCTGGAGCTGGACGGGCAGATTTCCCTGCGGCAGGCGCACCGGATTTCCGATGATGTGGAGAAGGAGATCATGGCGGAATTCCCCGAGGCGGAGGTCCTGATCCACGCCGACCCGGAGGATCAGGTCGAAAATGTATCTTTCTATCAATAGGGGGTGAGGCGTGATCATCGTTTACGGTATTAAAAACTGCGATACGGTCAAAAAGGCGCTGAAGTGGCTTGCGGCGGCGGGCATTGACCACCGGTTCCATGATTTCCGCAAGGACGGGCTGACGCGGGATCAGCTCAGTGGCTGGCTTGACGAGCTGGGCGGCGATGCCTTGCTGAACCGGCGCGGCACGACCTGGCGCAAGCTGCCGGACGATCAGAAGGAAAATCTGTCGGACGGTGATATATGCGATCTTTTGCTCGCCCATCCGGCGATGATCAAGCGGCCGCTGTTCGATTTCGGCGACTTTCGCCGGGTCGGCTTCGCCAGTAAGGATCAGGCGGAAATCGCCGCCCTGCTGGGGGTTGCGGCCTGAGCGCCGCTATTCCCTGTCTCTATTGCCTGTTTTTATTCCCTGTCTCTATTTTGGGGTGATATTTCATAGGCGCAGCGCCGGACCCTGGCTCTATAAATAGCCGGTGCGGGTTTTTGATCCCCCGCCTAATGATCTCCCGCCAGGGCGGTCGGCCGGGTGGCGAGCGGCGGATAACGCTGCGCCAGCAGGCAGCCGGTGAACATCAGACCGCAGCCGATCAGGGCGCGGGGGCCGAGAATTTCATCATAATAAAAATAACCGGCGACGGCGGCAAAGACCGATTCAAGACTCAAAATCACCGCCGCCTGGGCCGGGGGCGAAGTTGTCTGGCCGATCACCTGCAGGGTGTAGCCCATGCCGACCGCCAGAACGCCGCTGGCGATCACCCATTTCCATTGATCGAAGGTGAGCAGAATCGCCTTGTCGCCGACGACGAGCGCGGCGCAATAGCTGAGGGCGGCGCAGGTGAAGAACTGGATCGCGGCGGTTTTGATCTGGTCATGATGGCTCGACAAATGGTCAATCGCCATCACATGAACCGCCCAGAATATGGCGCCGATTAAAACCAGTAAATCACCGTAATTCACCCTGAAGCCGTCCATGCCCGACAACAGATAAAGGCCGAAACAGGCCAGCGCGAAGGCCAGCCAGATGCCGCTTTTATAACGATGGCCGAAAAACAGCCCGATCGCTGGCACAAAGACAATATAGAGCCCGGTGATAAACCCGGTGTTGCCGACGGTGGTATGCTGAATGCCGAATTGTTGCAGGGTGGCGCCGAGGAACATGACGGCGCCGGCGAGCGTCGCCCCTTTGAATAGGGGGGGAAAGCCCGTCGCCGCTTGCGGGCGCGCCCGCCTGGTGCGCCAGCCGATCAGCGGCAGCAGCACCAGCCCGCCGAGCAGGAAGCGAAAGCCGTTAAAGCTGAAGGGCCCCATATGCTCCATCGCCGCCTTCTGAAAAATAAAGGATCCGCCCCACAGCAGGGCCGTGAGCAGCAACAGCAGGTTAGCGCGAGTAATCGACATGATGTTGGGGTTCCTGTTTCGCGGGCCGTCAAGGCTCCGAGCCTGTTTGACGGCGCCTGTGTTTTACAGGGACATAGAGCAGGTGAGAGCAAGATACAAGAAAACAATATGTTTTACAGTATTCTTTGCAAATTGTTAATTGATCCCCCCTATTTTGACAGGATGAAACAAGATCGAATGAAACAAGATCATAAGACATGCTGGACGGATGAATGGATCGCGTGATTGTCCTGCGGGATAAAATCGAGGTGGACCGGGCCACTCTAAGGGGTCATCTCATTCTGCTCGGGCTTTTCGCGCTGCAGGCGGCGGGCGTTTATCTCACCATGTGGCGGCATGATCTGCTCAGCCATTTCAAGCCGTCATTATACGCCGGCATCCTCTATGTCAGCCTGGGGCTCGTGGTCCTGGTCAAGGGGTTGTCCTACGCCCTCTGTTACGCCGGCTATGAAAAACATGAACGGGGGCTTGACCGTGTGCGGCGGGATTTTAAAAGCAGCTGGTGGAATATGGATTACATGCTGGCCTTTACGGCGCCGATGATCTGCCTGCCGACCTTTATGGCGCTGTTTTCCTCCATGAAGTCGATCATTCACCTGATCCAGCCCTTCTATCTCGATGAATTCCTGATGAAGGCGGATCGTTTCGTGCATTTCGGCGTCGATCCCTGGCGGATCACCCACAGTATTTTCGGCACGGCCAATCTTTCGGTCATGCTGAATTATTTCTATAACCTGTGGTTTTTCATCATGTTTTCCTATGTGCTGTGGCAGATCGTCAATGTGAGGTTCGGCCGGGACCGGATGCAGTTTCTTTTTTGCTTCGTCATTATCTGGCCGCTGCTCGGCTCTGTGCTGGCGGTGTTTTTATCGTCGGCCGGACCGGTCTATTACGGCGATATTGTCGGCGATCACAGCATCTATGGTCCGATGATGGACAGCCTGCGCGAATTCAACAAGCCGTTCGAGGGCAGCGTCTTCGGCATTTTCGCCCTCGATACCCAGGCGATGTTGTGGGCCGATTATCTGAAGAATGACACCGGGGTCGGCAGCGGCATCTCCGCCATGCCGAGCATGCATGTCTCGGTCGCGGCGCTGCTGTATTTTTCCGGCCGTCAGGTCAGCAGATATATCGGTTATGGCATGCTGATGTTCCTGATCCTGATTCAGATTGGCTCGGTTCACCTCGGCTGGCATTATGCGCTCGACGGCTATGTTTCGATTCTGCTGACCTGGATCGTCTGGCGCTTTTGCGGCAGGCTGGTGGCGCGGGTCTACGGGACGGCATATTCTGTCGCTGATAATGATGCCGCGAGGACGACGCCCTAATCCAGATAATCGAGGCCGATGTCGACCGCCGGCGCCGACTGGGTGATGCGGCCGACGGAGATATAGTCAACCCCGGTTTCGGCGATCGCGCGAATGGTCTCCAGCGTCACCCCGCCCGAGGCTTCGAGTTCGACCCGGCCTTTATATTGTTCGACCGCGAAGCGGAGCTGATCGAGGCTCATATTATCCAGCAAAAGCCGATCGGCGCCGGCCGCGACCGCGTCTTGGGCCTGCTCGAGCGTGTCGCATTCGACGGTGATGCCGATGGTGCTGGCGGTGGTGTCGAAATTCCGCGCGGCGGCGATCGCCGCCTTGACGCCGCCAATGCGGGCGATGTGGTTGTCCTTGATCAGCACCCCGTCATCGAGCCGCATGCGGTGGTTCATCGCCCCGCCGAGGCGGCTGGCGTATTTGGCCAGCTTGCGGTAGCCGGGAATGGTTTTGCGGGTGTCGAGCAGGCGACAGTCCGTATGCTCGATCTTGCGCGCGTACGCGCGGGTCAGGGTGGCGATGCCCGACAGATGCTGCAGGATATTGAGCGCGGCGCGCTCCGCGGTCAGCAGTTTCCGCGCATTGCCGGTGACGCGCAGAATGGCGCTGCCGGCGACCACTTCGAGGCCGTCGGCGGCGACGATTTCGATCTGCGCCGCCGGATCGCAGCTTTTGATGATTTCAACCGTAAGAAACATGCCGGCGACCACGATATGCTCCCGCGTCACCATGGCGGCGGAGAGCCGCAGGTCGGCGGGGATGGTCGCAAGTGTCGTCAGGTCGCCGCGGCCGACATCCTCATCAAGAGCGGTTTTGACAAAATGACGCAATTCTTCCTTGAACAGGGGAATATCGGCCATCCTAATAGGCCCGTCCGGATCTCGGCGGCTGGTTCTGTGCCTGATTTTGGCTTGGGGGCGGCGACATTTCCAGCATCCGGTCGAGCGGCGTCTTGGCGGCGATTCTTTCTTCTTCGCTGATCTCGATGGTCGGGGTCAGGTCGCGCAGGCAGTCGCGCAGCTTCTCCAGGGTGTTGAGCGCCATATAGGGGCACTGGTTGCAATTGCAGTCGCCGTCCATGCCCGGGGCGCCGATAAAGGTCTTGTCGGGCGAGGCCTTCTGCATCTGGTGAATGATGCCGGGTTCGGTGGCGATGATGAAGGTGTCGGCGTCGCTCTCGAGGACGAATTTCAGGATCGACGAGGTCGAGCCCACATGATCGGCGTGACTCAGGATATGGGCCGGGCATTCCGGATGGGCGGCGATCGGGGCCGCCGGATGTTCGGTCTTGAGCCGGATCAGTTCCTTTTCGGAAAATTGTTCGTGAACGATGCAGGAGCCGGGCCACAGCACCATGTCGCGGCCGCTTTCCTTGGCGAGATAGCCGCCGAGATGCTGGTCCGGGGCCAGCAGGATCGGCTTGTCCTCGGGGATCTGGTCAATGATATATCGGGCGTTGCTCGAGGTGATGATAATGTCGGAATGCGCCTTCACCGCGGCGGAGCAATTGATATAGGTCAGGCTGATGTGATCCGGGTATTTCCGGCGGAATTCGGCGAATTCATCGGCCGGGCAGCTGTCTTCGAGGGAACAGCCAGCCTCCATGTCGGGCAGTACGACGGTTTTGTCCGGGCTCAAAATCTTGGCGACTTCGGCCATGAAACGCACCCCGCAGAAAACAATGACATCCGCATCGGTCGCGGCGGCCTTTCGCGACAGATCGAGGCTGTCGCCGACGAAATCCGCCAGATCCTGAATCCGGCCGTCCTGATAGTAATGGGCGAGAATGACGGCGTTTTTCTCAACGCGCAGTCGATTGATTTCTTCCAGAAGCTCCGCATCGCTCGGGCCGGCTTTCGCCGTAAGGGGTATAGACATTTTACATTCCGCTTAGGTTGATCAACTCTTATCCTATAAATGGAGATTTAACCACTGGTGTCAAGATTGGCAAGAAAATTGCGGAGAATATGACCATTCCGGGGATCGGCCGGAACTCGTCCCGCCCCTGGACGGTGGTTTAATTTATATATTAAGTAGCGGTTTTTCGCCAACCCAACGTCTACTGTAACAGCGGTGATATTTAGCCGGAATGGCGAAGGCGCAAACCGGAGCCTGAAAATGAAAGCCGGCTGTCAGGAAGGGGGCTGTTAACGACGGACAGGTTTCGTGAAACAATATCCTCCGTAGAAGTCAGTTGCTTTTCCCCACAGAATCGCAATTGACGGGATGTAAACTGGGTGGCCGACATCGTCAGTCACCCATTCTTTCGGACCGGGGAGACAAAATATAGCAATTGCCACAACAAAAAGGGAGAACCCTACCCCATATCGATAGCCGTCACGACGACCCCTCCGACGCTATCGAATTCTTGACGACAGTGAGTTCTCTTGTCTCACTGTCGTTTTTTTGTTTGATGTTTCAGGGCAGGGCGATCATGCCGCGCGCCACCGCGATCGCCACGGCCTGAATCCGGGTGCGCACCTTGAATTTCGCCCGCATGTTTTTCATGTAGCCGGTGACCGTTGTCGAAGAAATGGCCAGCAGATCAGCAATGTCATTGTCGCTCAATCCCCGGGCGGCGTATGTCAGGCATTCTTTTTCCCGGGGACTGAGGCGGGGGGTCGGGTCAAGCCCCTTGATCCGGCGGATGTTATGGTGAAAATGCGCCGCGATAAAATATAGCCGTTGAATTTTGGCCGGGTCCATATGGGCAGTAGTCTCGCCAAAGGAAAAACAATAGGCGAATTGAGAAGGCGGTTGGCGGGAAATCCTGTCATCACGGGCGTCAAGCTTTAATATCCGGGGCGCGGGCGCACTGATTTCAACAAGCGATATTTGGACTTGATGGGAGAAACCCAGAATTTGGCTGGCTTCATCAAATGTCCGTTGCAATTGATCCAGATCATCAATTTTACGAACCTTTTTGACAAAATCCTGAATGTCGTAAAATTCAGCCATCTTCCTGTCCTCTGTAAGGGGTCGGATCAGAAGGAAAATACAAGAGTCTAATTTATATTACAATCAATCTATAGGTGTAAAAAATTCTGAGATAAATTATAAAATATATTCAATACTGTTTATTTTTAAATATGTAAAAATATAGCACTCTAAACGCAGAATTTATGAATTTTAAGTAATTCTATTTATGGTTGTGTATAATGACGTATTTCTGGTAGGAAATCAACCAATAATTCCAAGCAGCGATAGACCACGGATGTGGAATGACGGGACTAAGCCTGCGGCCGGATTGTTTTTGCCTCTCATCGCCAAGGGTGAATATGGTCCAGTTGATGCGCCCTGACCAATCCTGAAATTTTTCGCGCTTTTGCTGACGGCAGTAATTTTTGGCCAGAATGGAGACGCCCCTGATATGATCCCGGTTTAGGTTTTTTACATATCGTTCCACTTAAGTAGAGTGATTTTTCCTTTTTAGGCCAAGTCACCTTAATTTTACCATTCCTGAAAAACAGCGTATACTTGAGAATGTATTAATATAAGAGCTGACAACAGAGAATTATTGTCGCCACTCTTTTGATTTGATTTTTGTATTGGGGTTTTTTGAGAAATCATCGTCTACGTCCAGAGTGGTTTTTATATTCTGTAATTTTTACATTCTTATTTGAATTTGCGAGATTAATGGCGAAACCCGGAAACAAGACATTTGTAGAGAGGATTTTTAGGCGGTATGAACTGACCATCCGTAGGTTTCTGATGTGCAAAAGCCATCACAAGGAGGAAGTTGAAGATCTCGTCCAGGAAACTTTCCTCAAGGCTCATAAAGTTTCAAATTGGAATGAGGTTAAAAATCCGGAAGCCTTCCTCGTGCGGATCGCCAGCAACGCCTATAAAGATCATCTGCGCAAGGAACGCCGCAATATCGCAGATGGCGCGGAAGACATTTCGCAAGCGGATATCGAAGGCGACCTGCCGACACCGGAGCAGATTTTGTCGCGTATGCAGGAAATTAAAAAACTTGAAAAAGCGATTAACAGTCTAAGTCCGCGTGTCAGGCAGGCCATAATATTGATCAAGATCCTGAATATATCCTACAAGGAAGCCGGTGAAATTATGAATATCTCTGTGAGCACCATCGAAAGCCATGTCAAAAAAGGCATGGTGGACTGTAAAGTAGAACTGGAGCGTCAAAGTTTGGATTTGGGAAAAGATGCTTCTGCGAAAAAAATCATCTCCTTCTCTGAACATAAATCAGCGCGTAAGGTAAAACCGTATTGAGCAATGTATATGAATGACCCCGATAGACTTTCCAAAGATTTATTGAATAAGGCGGCCTTCTGGTTAATCCACAAGGAATCCGGCCGGCTTTCACCTGGCGAGAAACAGCAGTTTGAAAAGTGGATCAGCGCGAAACCGGAACATTTAATAGCTTTTGAAGAGATGAAGACGCTTTCGTCAGGTATGGGCGCGTTAACGGCGAAGCTTGAGCAGGATGAAGATAAAGAAGCTTCCGGGTTGAAGGCTGAGACCTTGAAAGCCGCGGCGCTGGTCAATTCCCATCGCCGCAAGAAACACAAAAATTTCATCAGGCGGAGAAAGTTCGGCGTTCTTGCTGCGGCTGTCTTTCTTGTGGCCCTTCTCGGCGCTTTGTTGTGGCAAACATTATTTTTGCATCAGGAGACGGGTCTTTATCAAACAGCGATTGGTGAACAAAAAACAGTTATGCTTTCGGATGGCTCTGTCATAACCCTGAATACGGATTCGGAAATTTCCGTGGCTCTGACGGATACTACCCGCCGTCTTCACCTCAAAAGGGGGGAAGCTTACTTTGAAGTCGCCAAAGACGCAAACCGTCCCTTCGAAGTTGTGGTCAGAAATGCTTTTGTAAGGGCTGTTGGGACGGCATTTAACATTAGCCGTCGCGATCATGAGGTTGCCGTTATCGTGACCGAAGGCCAGGTGGAGGTCAAATCCAACTTTACGCCTTTGCCCTATGGGCAGAAGTCGAATCTGCGCCAAAAGGACAAGGAGATCCTGCTGGCGGGCGATCAAATAATTTTTGGCGAGGAAAAACGGGAACGGATTCGGTTGAATGAACAGACGATTGGTCGAAAAATTTTATGGCGTGAAGGGAAAATCATTCTGGATGAAATTTCCCTTCATGACATTATCCGTCAAATTCAGCCCTATATTTCAGAAAGGATCGTCATCGCAAATGATGATATTTCCGACCTTACGGCGGGCGGGGTGTTCAAGGTGGGAGAAATGGATTCTTTTTTCAACGCTCTTGAAGTTGCGCTGCCGGTCAGAATCATCCGAAAAGAAGGCGTTATCATCTTAACAAAGCGTAGCGCAACGGAAACGTAAGCGTGAAGTCATTTTTAAATCTTCTATTTTAAATCTTCTAGCGGATTTTTAATTTCTTGTCGTCTGCGTGTACAGGCATCAAAACCAGGGAGAACTTAAAAGCAGGTTCTTCCTTCGCAATCAGGCGATCAACTCAAAATGATGCCGTATGAGCAGGGAGAAGAAAATGACCAGGAAACAAGGCAAGATGTCGGCTATGGCGTTGGCGGCGGCTTTTATGGCGTCCACATCATTGTCCGGGCAGCTATTCGCCGCTGAATCCCCCTATCGAAATTTTGATATAAAATCGCAATCTCTTGTGGCGGCGATACAGGAGTTTTCAGATCAGGCCGATATTCAGATTCTGTATTCTCATGATGTGGTTAAAGAATTTAAAACAGCAGGGTTGCGGGGACGGTACGGCGCCGAGGAGGGGCTTAAGCATCTTTTAAGGAATCTGGGGCTGTTTGTGCACCATACCGATAAAAATACCTATGTCATCAATAACGAACTTTTGAACAACAGTTCGCTTGTGCGGAGCATCAGTTTAACAGCGTCCGCCGATGATAGAGAATATTATGAGAGTAATCTCAGCGGCTATGTCGAGGATGAAGACCAGGACAGAACGGAGGAACTTGAGATCGAGGAGATCGTGATTACAGGGACCCATATCCGGGGGATTGGTCTGTCTGTTGGTTCAAAGACTGAAATCATTGATCGGGTGGCTATTGACCGTTCCGGTTTTGCGACGGCTCATCAGATCTTGCAGAATATACCCCAGGCCTTCCAGGGGGGCGCCAATGAGGATACGCGCATAGGAAGCGCCGGGACAAATATTACGTCAGCCTCCAGTATTAATCTTCGCGGTCTGGGAACCTCGTCGACGCTGGTGCTGTTAAATGGCCGCCGCTTGCCTGTGGCGGGATCGAGCGCGGGATTCACCGATATTTCCAATATCCCGGTCAGCGCCATTGAGCGGATTGAAGTGCTGCCTGACGGGGCGTCGGCGATTTATGGCTCCGATGCGGTGGCTGGCGTCGTCAATATCATTTTGCGCAAGGATTTTGACGGCGCGGAAACCGGGGCCCGCTTTGGCACGGTGACCGAAGGCGGCCTGCAGGAATATCAGTTCAGTCAGACCTTTGGCAAAAGCTGGAACGGGGGGAACGGTTTGATTTCCTATGAATATTATAACAGGGAGCCGCTTTTTAATACGGAAAGAGATTTTGCGGCGGATTCTGACCTCCGGTCGCTGGGCGGGGATAATTTCAGCAATAATTTCAGTAATCCAGGAAATATCACGGGGGGACTTTCCTCAGCGCCGCCGTTTTTTTTCGGGGGTCAGTTCGCCATTCCGGAGGGACAGGACGGGACCGCCCTGACACCTGGGGATCTGATACCCGTCCCGGGGCCGGATGTTAATAATCCGAACGAGTTTAATTTCGGCAATAGCAATTTGGGGCGCAATATTCAGCAGGATCAGGAAAGACATAGTGTTTTCGCCACCTTGCGACAGGAAGCGGCCGAGAGGCTGGAATTCTTCGCCGAAGGGCGTTTCAGCCAGCGGGATTTTGACAAACGCGTCATCGCATCAACTTTTACGCTTTCAGTTCCCTCTACAAATGCGTTTTTCGTAGATCCTTATGGCGGCGCGGAAACGATTTTTGTCAATTATGACTTTTTTGACGATATTGGGTCCGCCCGGCAAGTAGGATCGGTGAAAAGCTATAACGGTGTCTTTGGGACAACATATGAATTTGGCCGGGATTGGCAGCTGAGGGGGTATGGATCCTACAGCAAGGAAGACAGTAAAATCAGATCAGCCAATCAAATTGATTTTTTTGGCGCCTTGCCCCTGGCCTTGGCCGACAGCGATCCGGCGACGGCGTTCAATCCTTTCGGGGATGGTTTGAACACCAATCCGGCGACCCTGCAAGGATTGCTTTTTCCCGATGATGCCTTCGCCAATGATTTCGAGTCTGAAGTGTGGTCGCTGAATCTGGTGGCGGACGGGACATTATTTGAACTGCCGGGCGGGGGCGTAAAACTGGCGGCAGGTATTGATTTCCGGGATGAAAGTTTTGCGTCTATTTCCAAAAATCCGTTTTTGGTCGGCGGCATTCTGGAGGATACGGGAGACCGGGAAGTATTCGCTGCCTTTGGGGAGGTTTATATACCTCTGGTCGGGGAAAATAATCGTCGAGGTGGTGTCGAGAAGCTTGCGGTGTCCGCCGCGGTCCGTTATGAGGATTACAATGATTCCGGCAGCACCACCAATCCGAAAGTCGGCCTATTGTGGTCGCCGGCGGAGGGGTTGAATATCCGGGGCAGCTATAGCACGGCTTTCCAGGCTCCAAGGTTGTTGGACCGGAACACAACAGCGAATGGCGCTGTGATTGTGCCGCTGCCTGATCCAATGGGCGTTTTTTTCGGCTCGACAATATCCCTTCTGCAGTCCGGATCCGGACCGGATCTGGAGAATGAAACCTCGACCAACTGGACGGTGGGGTTCGATTTCGCGCCGCCTGGCGTACCGGGATTAAAGTTTGACCTGACCTATTTTTACATTGATTTCAAGGATCGGCTGGCTTCGGTGCCAAATCCCTTAACAATCTTTTTTGAAGAAGAAAGATTCGCCTCCCGGATTAACAGAACGCCAAGTCAGGCGCAACTTGACGCCATCTGCAGCAGTCCGGAATTCTTTGATACGGGACAACCCTGTACGGTGGCGAATATCGGGGCGATTGTCGATATCCGGCTGGACAATACCGCCCGAACCAAGGTCTCCGGCCTTGACGGGAATTTCTTTTACGGCTTTGACCTCGGAAATGGCGGGGGAAGGCTGGATTTCAGGCTGAACGGCAGTTATCTGTTCAAGTTTGAGGAGCAATTCAGCAGCATTGCGCCGGTTTTCGATATTGTGGATACGATCAACAATCCGGTTGATTTCAAAATGCGCAACAATATCACCTGGAGTCATAATAGCGGCTTTAGCGCAACGGCTTTCATCAATTATACGGACAGCTACAAAGATAATCTGTCTGACCCTGAACGGGACATTGATTCATGGACCACGGTCGATTTGACCCTGACGTATAACACCCGGGACGGTCTGGGCAACATGGGCCTGAATGATACGACCTTCAGCATTAGTGTCCTGAATGTTTTTAATACGGACCCGCCCTTTGCCAATAATCCGATCGGCGTGGGCTATGATCCGGAGAACGCCGATCCGCTGGGCCGCTTCATTTCTTTCAATTTGGTCAAGAAATGGTGACATGGGGGGAGTAAGAGGAAATATAATTGGGCGCGAAGAGTACAGCTTTAAAGTAAGAGGGCCGTTGGGTAGATGTCTTGATAAGCACTTCCAGCGTTCAAATTCCTCCGTAGATGCGGCCAACGGACTTGCCATTTGGGCGCCATACGGAGACTCAACTGGCGGAGAAGAGGATAATTCTTCGCCTTTTTTCCACAATGTTAATGATGTGAAAGGGAAATATTAATGTTTTTCGGAAGGATTCACTGCGGCGTTTTTATCTTTGGCGTGTTTTGGATCGCCCATATTGCAGGAAGCGTCCTTGAGGCGCAGGCTGTCGGGAAGTCGGAACAGCCTCTCGCATTACACCCTTTTACGGTCGAGAAATCCATAGAGCGCACATTGATCATATCAGACGCCCTTTATTCCCCGGATGGCCGGAAATTTATCCTTCTTACACGAAAGGGAGATCTGGTTCATAATGTCAATATTGAAACAGTTTTGCTGTATGAGCGGGAAGCGGTGGCGCAATATCAAGAGGGCAAGATATCGCACCCTCCGGCTCCAAAAATCCTGTTGTCGCGTAAAATTTCTCATGACTGGGGATATATTACCAACCTGAAATGGGTAAATGACCAGGAAATAGGCTTCACCGCAGAGGGGGACAAGGGGCAGACACAGGCTTTTGTCTATGATTTGGTGAAGGGGAAAACGACACAACTCACCCATAGCCCGACACATGTAACGTCTTTTGATGTATCCGGTGATCGGCTGATCTATTATGCACGAAGTCCCCTGAAACAGAATCAGGTTGTCCGGGTGTCTGATCAGGGATTGCATCCGCTGCTTTTTGCCGGCATTGATGTGCCTGTCATGGCCACCCGGACGCCGGTCGAAATTTTTACCGGGTCACGCCATGGAGATGAAAAAAACAAGGTAAATCTGCCCGCCATGGGGCATTTTGACCATTCTTTGTGGCTGTCCCCGTCGGGCCGATATGCCGTGGCGCTGGTGCCGGCGGTCAACGCGCCGCCCCATTGGGCTGACTATAAGGTGCCCATGCATGAAATTTTTGGATTCACGCCTGAAAAAATAACCGCAGACCCCACGTCGCGGGAACTGGTCAATCGCATGCGTTACTGGTTGATTGATTTGGAGAAAAACAGCTCCCGTCCCCTGCTGGATGCGCCGTCAGGCGTATTGGCCGTTAACAGGACGCCAGTGCGGGTTTTTTGGCTGAAAGAGGAAAAAAGTGTGATTGTCACGAACAGTTTCTTGCCCCTGAAGGTGAAAAACCGGGCGCTCAGAACCCGGCGCGAACGAGGACCGGCGATTGCTGAAATTGACCTGAACTCTGGAAAGGTCACGGCGATCATGTGGGAACCAACGCGGGTTGCCGGTAAAGAGGGGGGTATCGGAGAGCTTCCGGAACGGATTAGCCAAATTGACTGGGACCGAAATCATGAAACGCTCACCCTGACCATTATTCAGAGAGACAGCGGCAATCGCGTCCTTAAGAGCTATCGGCGCCAAGGAACCCATTGGGATATCTTGGATAAATCACCAGACAGGGAACTGCCCCCGGATCATGCGAAGCCTGTAATTGAGCAGCATCAAACCCGAAACCAACGTCCAATGCTTTATGTGGGAGCCGGGGATGACCGCAAATTATTGTTTGACCCTAATCCGTGGATGAAAAGCTATTGCTTCGGTAAAGCGCAAAACTATCAATGGCGGGATGATAATGGCGTCGACTGGCAGGGGGGATTGATCCTGCCGCCGGATTATCAGTCGGGCAAGCGGTATCCCCTGGTGGTTCAGACCCACGGCTATGATCCGGAAGAATTTCTGATCGACGGACCATTTGGCGGCGCCACGGCTTTTGCCGCCCAGCCACTGGCCAATGCGGGAATTGTCGTATTGCAGGTGGAGGATAACAATAGCGCTATTACCGGCGATGAGCGGGAAACAGCAAGAGTTGCGGCAGGTTTTAAGGCGGCAATTGATCAACTGGTGAGGGAAGGGGTCGCAGACAGCCAGAAGGTCGGCATGACGGCATTTAGCCGTACGGGCATTCAGTCCGCAAAATTTATCGCGCTGTATCCTGATTATCTCGCGGCTTATCATCTGGCGGATGGCTCTGCCGGCGGCTGGTTGGACAGGCTGTTGTTTCTCAATGCGCCCCGCAGCGCCCGACAGCAACTCGATTATCTTTTTGTCGGCAAGCCAGAGGTCTGGGACGTTGCGGTATGGGCTGCATTAAGCCCTCTGTATCAGTTGCCAAAAAGCCGTCCGGCAATTCTTCTGGGGGCCAATGGACCGGGAAGTTTGCTGGGTTATCTGGAGCTTTACGGATTATTACGCGCCGGGGGACATGCAGTTGAATTCATCCTTTATCCGGAAGGCAGCCATGTGTTGTTGAAACCTGCTGAACGGTTGGCGTCGCAACAAGGGAGTGTTGACTGGTTCGCTTTCTGGCTGACGGGGGAAGAAGTTTCTGATCCGGCTAAAGCAGAGCAGTATAAACGTTGGCGGCAGCTTAAGATGCAGCATGAGAAACGTCCCTCCGGGAGAGAATAAACCAAATGGAGGCTAATAATGATCCTTTAACCAAGAAGCTCTATGCCGCCCTGGCAGGCTGTTGAGAAAAGGTATTTTCACCATCATTCCGGGGTCATTCCGGGCGAGAGGTAATGAGCCGCGAGGAAACGGAATACATATTTGGATATGACCAATATATTGAAATATATCATATATTCCCGCTTTCGCGGGAATGAGGGCTTGGGTGTTTCCAAGTCCTTCGGGTCCGGAAAACATTTTTCAGCAGCCTGCCAGAGCTATTCTGTTTATCGTCGATTATCTCGGATGGTAAAAGACAAAACATCCGGACATGGGATCCAGAAACAGGGGAGGTATTGTGCATCCGTGGGTTTTATGTGTGACGTTGCCGAGGTTGATGAGTTTGGTCATGTGATTTTCCTTGGGTAAAGATGAAAGAAAGTCAGCCTTTATCTGACGGTTAAAGTATATGGATGTAAAATATTATATAAAACATATACTTACAATATATTTGGCGTATCTGGACAAACAAGAAAGGATGATCATGATGGTCAGGTTGCTTCTGCTGGTGATTGCTATTTTCTGGTGCGCCTTGATTGAAAAAGGCGATGCCGCATCCGAAAATGATATCATGCCCTTCCCTTATGATCTGGCCTATGACCGTCAAACCTTGATGCCTGAAGAAAGAGTGGCCGTGTCGCCGGATTTTCGCTTTGCCGCCTATAGCATACGACGCATCCCGGCGGACGGGAGCGGTGATTTCATTGAACCGGCCCGGGGCACGCCGGCGTTGATTAAAAACAGCAGGATTTATCTGATCGGTCTTCCTGAGGGGACGCCGCACCCCTTGTGCAGCCTGAAAGGGAATAGCTGGCGTCCGGTATGGTCGCCGGACGGGCGATATCTGGCCTTTTACGCGGATCAGGAGGGGGCGCCGCATCTGTGGCTGTATGAGCGGGCAGCGAACCGATGCCGGAAACTGAGCGCCCAGGGAATCAAGGCCAAGGGCGTGCCCGGGGATGAGCCGATCTGGTCGCCGGACAGCCGAACTCTTTATGTCTCCCTGCCTCTCTCGGAAGATACAGGTCCGACAGATTCTGAAATGCAACGATCCAAAATTTCGGAATCCACGGTTCAGGTGCAAAAAAGCGGGGAACTGGCGGAAGTAAAAAATAATAAACCGGGGATGAAGCAGCTCCCACAATATCACCCGAGCCATTTGGCGCTTCAGCATTCTACCTTGGCGGCCATGGATGTCGCCACGGGACAGGTGGTCCCGCTGGTCAGATCCGGCGCAACACCCTTGCCCGGCATTGGGCGGATTTCTCCTTCGGGCAAGTGGTTGAGTTACCTGTCGGTTGTGGCGACCTCGCCTCATACAGGATTGCTGGGTGTTGATTTGGCCGTAGTTCCGGCGGCTGCCGGGAAAGCGGGCGTTTCCGGAAAACCCCGTATGCTCGCCCGGGATTTGATGATGGTTGGCGGCGATCCCCACCGGATGAATTACAGCTGGCACCCCACCCGGGATATTCTGGTTTACCTGAAAGACAATGCGTTGTGGCGGGTTGATTTTGACAAGCAAGGCCCCCAAAAAGCCCGGCGGATGGCGGCCTCTCTCGGCAAGCTGGCGTCAAGCGTCAACTGGTTCACCGGCGACGGGCGCGCGGTGGTGGTCGGCATCGATGCCGATGAGGTTGCGGAAGGCCCCTTTGCCTATCTCAATCCCGGTGGCTTTGCGATTGTCCCTCTGAGCGGCGGGCCAATCCGGAAAATTTCATTCGATCGGGAGCATTGGGAGTTTCACCGGCTGATCATGCAGGACAACAGGCGTGTCTGGCAGCCCGACGGGACGTCGGTGATGGTTGTGCTGCGGCATCGCGAGACGGGGGAAACGGCTGTGGCCGGTCTTAATCCGGAAACCGGGCGGCAGAAATTATTTTGGCGCGGGCCCGGCCGGATTAGCGATCTGGCGGTGGCGGGCCGTTATGGTCTGGTGGGCAGCTATGAGAATTTTAACACGCCGCCGGATATTTTTCTCTTTTCTGCCGATTTCGCCACGCGAAAGCGGTTGGCTCAAATTGATCCGCGGCTGGAAGGCTATAGGGTCGGGGCGACGACTTTTCTGACAACCACCGTTCCGATGGCGGATGGTTCTTTGCGGGACGTGCGTACGGCCGTTCTGTTGCCGCCCGGCGCGAAACAGGGCGACAGGCTGCCGGCGGTGGCGATCATCTATCCCGGCGAGAGCATGTCCCGGAGTGCGATGCAATATGGCGGCGCCACGGGGGCGGGCGTGCCGCCGCTGATTTTCACCAGTCGCGGTTATGCGGTCCTGTTGTGCGACGTGCCGGTCAGGGTCTGGGGCAAGGCGGGTCGTCCGGTGCGGGAAATGACCGACGCCCTGCTGCCGCAGATTTACCATGCGGCCCATGCGGGCTATGTGGATATCAACAGGCTGGCCTTGTCCGGCGCGTCATATGGCGGCTACAGCACCGCGGCGATCGTCAGCCGGACCAATCTCTTTCGCGCCGCTATTCCGGTCACAGGACTTTATGATACGGCGGGCGGGGTCATTCACAGTTGGGGGCCAGGCAGTCAGTTCCGGCTTGATGCACCGTGGCGTAATTTGCAGGCCCATCTGGACAATGCGCCTTTTTTTCAGTTGGACAAGATCGAAACCCCGTTGCTGATTATCCACGGCGGGGCTGATCCGGCCATTTCGGAAGCCCGCAAGTTCTTTAATGGCTTGAAGCTTCTGGGAAAGGCGGCGGAACTGGCGGTTTATGAGGGCGGTGGTCATGATGTGACTTCCTGGCAACGGGTACAGGTCGCGGACGCCGCCCGCCGCATGACGGCGTTCCTGGATTTATATCTGATGAAGAAAAGGGAGAAAAGCTCTCCCTAAAAGGATGTGCAGCCCAAAAGGGCCGCACATCAAGGATGGTCGATTACCGTGGTGAATAATAAGGAAATGCACCAGGGAAGGGATCAAGGAACAGAGGTGGTTGGGGGATGCCGCGGGTTATTGCAGATGCGGCGCCCAGATCGATAAGTTTTGTCATATCTGACTCCTATGTCTAAAGTTCAAATGCCAGATTATCATCCGGCAATTAGAAGTATAGAATTATAAATGTTCTTTTGAAAACATATACTTAGAATATATTTTTTGAATATTTTTATATGATTTATTGAAGTGATTGGAGGAGAGAAAAATATTCTCTCCCTTATGTTGAAGGATAATTATGTTGAGCGCAGAAAGGAAAGGAATGTCCAAATACGCAGCTGTTAAACTGTGTATTTAGTTTTTAGTTTTTCCTTAGAAAGGAAAGTAAAAAGTGCAGCACCCTGGCCAAGGGTCGATAAACATTGGAATGCAGGGGCACCCTTTGGTGTTTTTTCGGATGTCACCAAGTTCAATGAGGCGGGATATATAAACCATAATTAACTCCTTTCTGAATAGCGGTGGGCAAATACATCAGATTTTTCGTTGTCTATTAAATAATATTACTTTGAGTTGTTTATGTAAAACATATACTTGGTATATATTTTTGAGATATTTTCTTAGCCAATTAACGTTAAACAGCTATCTTGTATTTTCGGTTGTACCAGCTTTGTAACCATGCCTCTGTTGTGAAATGGCAAAGTATATTCATGCGCTCGGAAGGTGTGAAGGCCAAACTCCCTGATAAAGAATTTTCAAGATTTTTTCGGTTTAAGATACCTTCCTTCATTAAGATGCCATTCATTAGAATATTACGGATCAGGGGAATATTTTGATCAAAGACATTCATAAAATGACGGGTATTGGTTCCTTTGGTGACCCGTTGCAGGGTTGCCGGCGCGATGTCCTTGTGAAAGGCGAGCCGAGTTAATCCACGATCCTTACCGCCGGTCGTCATAATCCAGGTTGGAATTCGCAGACAGGCCTCCAACAAGGGCTGTGAGCAAAGCGGATTCACCGGCTCTAGAAAAGGATTGCCATTTAACCTGGGTTCATGATAGAGCGGAGAGGGAGCGATCATGGAAATGTGAAATAATTTACCATTGGGCAAGCCCGTGGATTTTTTTATCCAGGATGGCATCTGATTTTGTATATCTTCTTTGGTCGCAAATGTTGGCGTCAGAATGGATGTTTCGCTATTAAAATATTCTGCAAAAGGATTGGCGGAACCTTTGATTATATTATCGCGAATAGCATCATATAGTACTGCCCAAACAGATCGTTGTTGCAGTCTGGCGGCCTCCAGAGAAATTTTGAAAAGCGCGGGCCGTATGCCATGCATCTTGACATAGTCGCTTGCGCTGAAGTTTGTTTTGGGTTGATAGAAAATACCATCTCCTCCACCGCCGGAGAAAACCGCTTCCGCACCGATCTCCTGAGCAAGGTTATTTTCACATTGACTGCGATCGAGACAAAAAAGCGACGGAGATGGTGAGGGCGCGAAGATCAGCTTGAAGAGGAGATTTAGATCTTCGTTCTCGATTTTCTGTTCATGTTCAATAAGGGTCGTTTGACAATAGTCTGCCGAAATACGGGCATAATGCCTTTCATCGCCATCTGCGGGGGTGGTGAAAGAATTGATGCAGGTGATTTCAGGTGATGTCGCTGTTTTCCGCAGACAACTCAAAACAATGGAGGAGTCCAATCCGCCAGAAAGACGCAGCAAAATATTCTTATAACTGGAGGCCCAAGATGCAACACAGTTTATTGTCGTGTTTCGTAGGACTTGGGCTGCTTCCGCCGTATCTTCGATAATATTGTTCCGGGCAATCTCACAAGCGTCCCAATATAGTTGGTTTTTCTTTTTGTGATGGGATAATTCCAGACATTTTCCCGCCATAAGCTCAGATATTTGTTCAAGGCCGGTATCTTCTCTCAACATGACTTCGAATTTCATGTAGGCCGCAATGTAATCCCAATTGATAGTGAAGTTCAGGAAATCAAAATCAACCACATCTTTCATGAAAGAAAAGAATATAGTGACGCCATTATATGAAATGTAAAGACAGGGGTATCCTCCGGAGGGATCACGAAGCACGCGTGTTGTACCGCTCTCTGGATCTTTCAAAAAGGCGACATAACGTCCCCAGAAACGATTAATCAGGGCGCGGCCTTCAGAATCAGAGATTTCCCTGCTTTCTAGGTCATCCAATAAAGCATTTGAGCAGAGATTTTGTTTTGCAGATTGGCCGGGGGCGCGCGGAGTGAAGTGACGATCAAAGAGCTTTCCCAGAATGACGCCTTTTTTATTTGTTAGTGGATAGGCCTGCATCTGTCCTGGGCGCTCCCCGGTATGAAAGACCCGTACGCCATGATGCCGATAGGCTACCGCCCAAGGTTCAGAACGTGCATTTATTTCTTTAGCGATGAATTTTGCAGTAGCGGTAGCCTTGGAATTCTCAGTGTCCCAGATCAATGATAAATAACGGTACATTGTAGCATTCCTTGGTTAAACGGTCATGATTGGCGTAAAGAAGGTTGTATAATCAATTGAGTCATTTAGGAGTATTTTCCCTTCCTGAATCCAACAATGGGCTTCAAAGGGGCCGACCTTCACGCCAAAGACCCATGTGGGATAATAATTGTACCGGGCCATGAATTCGATCAGTGACAGGCTGTCATACAAGCAGTGGTTCTTTGCCGTAAATACAAGAGGCCTCAGGCTTCGAAAAATTTCCAGTAGCTCCCGGATATCTTCGGAGTCGGGGGACGTATGTCGGAATGCCCGTCGGATCTTTCGCTTTTTCAGATTTTTAATAATCTTTTCTAGTGACGTAAAATGAAGGTGGAATTGCGAAATCAGGGATGCGTAAAAAAAATTGAAAATATGCCGCAGGTTGATTTTGGGTTTTAAACCGAAATCATGGCCCATGAGATCATAGGTTGGCCGTTCAAGGGTGACGGGTTGAGTTTTTTTACCCTCTTGTGTGTTTTCAGTCAGTAGATTGTTGGAGATCATTTCCTGGATCAGGTGGTTAAAGTCAGAATCGGTTCCTTGTGCGGATGATCGGCCAGGAAAATCTTCGGGTTGTGGAAAACCAAGGGCTAAACAGAGTTGCCGGGCGTGTTCGGGAATGAGACAAAGATATTTGTCGCTTTTCAAATCCAGAAAGACAGCGTGATGGTTGGTAAAACACAGATAGACGTGTTTCCTCAGACGTAGGTTACTTTCGACTATGCTGCTCATTTTCACGTTACCTGCTGGTTATTGTTGTAAGAGAATGACCGGATTTGTAACGTTTTTCCGGCTTCTGGATGCGGAAAACGCTATTGCGTAACTCCATTTTTTGGACGATTAACTGTGGCTTACTCTTTTTTTTGCTTATCAGAAAAATTGTCTGCTGGCGGCATCGGATAAAACGGATTTGCGAATGGAGGAAAGTAAGGATAAGACGCAGTCTTTGTTTCAGCTTGATTGGCCTTCCGGGCTGTTTCTTTGGCATCAGGATCTTTGCTGCTGTCATTTTCGGGGCGGGGAAAAGGAAAACCCACATGTTGGACCCATTGATAGGGGAGCATGTCCTTGTTTTGTTCCTGTGACTGACTCAGCATTTCCTTATTTTGTTCTTGAAATTGTTTCAACATTTCCAGCTGTTGTTCCTGAAATTGCCTCAAATGGTCGTAAAATTTCCTATAGTGCTCATTGGCATTTTCCATTTTTTCCATGTCGCTTGTTGCAGGATTTTGTTCGAAAAATCCCCAAGGCGAATAATAAGGTCGTTCAGGCTTTCTGGTTGATGATGTTGTATCCTCAATAACCGGATATTTTTCGTTATCGGTTTTTTTGCGAATATTTTTGGGTTTTCCTTCGTTTGTCATAGCGTGCTTTCCATAACGTTCAGTTGTTCAAGGGTAAGGGTTTTATATATTTTACAATAAAATTTAGCGTAAAAATTGCAAAACATATATTAATAATATATTATGAGTATATTTATGACATGCTTCCTCTTATGATGTTTGAAGGTTCCCATGAAAATTATCCCCTGAAGAGGCGATGACGTTGCATAAATTTAAGTGAGCATCAATAATGCCGGGCATGGAGTTCTTTCAGAATCTCAACCCGTCAATTAAGCCGGGCAGCAGCAAAAAACGTTTGTCATGGTAAGAGTCAAGCGCGGCGCTCAGGCTCCGGTATTGCTTTTTGTAATATAACTGGCGGAAATGTAATAGTTCTTCCCTTGAATCATCAATCATTTCATATTCACAGCGACGAATATAGTTGAGTTTGTCATTTAAATTCTGAATGATGCGCACAATTTCACTATTGCAGGAATGAATGGCAATCTGCAGAAACAGATCACTGAGGGTTTTAACCAGATGCCGGGGATCTGGATCGGCGGATTTCAAGTTGTCATTGTCAATGGGGGAAATCTTGGAGAAACAAGACATTTTCGCCAGATTGCTTTTGGTTTGGGCCTTATCCAGTGATGCCTTCAACAGGATGGCGTTAAGTTCATAAAGGTTTCGGATTTCCGCTTCGGATATACGCTTGGTGAAAAAACCTATTTTAGGTATTCTGGAGATCAGGCCCTCCGTGGCAAGTTGACCGAGAGCCTCTCTTACAGGGATTGTGCTGACATCCAGCTGGTCAGCAAGATGTTCGATAATCAGCCGCTCGCCCGGGGCAAATTCATGATTGACAATTTGCCCCTTCAGGCGGTTATAGACCGTATGAATAACAATTTCATTTGTTGGTTTATGCGCCATACAGCTACCCCTTCATTGACCGGCAACTGGAAATGTTTCAACCATCTTCCGGTAGCTATCGTGGAAAATAACCGCCAGAAAATGAAGGGAAGGGAGATAAAGTTCCGGATTCCGATGCTTTTGGACTGAGGCGAAGGAAATGATATAGATCAGTCCACCCCCGCCATATATTGGAATGCTGACGCCCTTATATATACCCGCTTCTTTCATCCATTGTCTGATCAGGGTTTGATGGGTATCCAGGTCGCATTCTTCCGATACTCTTTCCCAAAGAATAGGTTGTGTGATCCGCGGCTCATAACGGGCCACAGAATTAATCTGTTGCTTGTTATGGTCAAAATAATAATGAAACCAGCTGTCAGGATAATTGGTTGCGATATAGCGAAAAGGATATTTCGCTTCTTCGTTCGACTGTTCTGTTGTCGAATTGTCATAAGGAGAGAATACTGCATATGATATATAGTGGAATCCCTGATCATCGGCAGCTTGCTCCAGCAGAACAAACAGCTCGGCAGCAGAAGTGACATGATCAATACGATCTATAAAATCCACGATTCCCATGATATATCCTCAATTTACCTGGTTGAGATGAGGGGGCCGGTTACAAAGCGAAATTCATTTTTGTAATTTTGAGTGACTATTACGCGCCCCTTCAATATTTGTTGAGCGTCTCAGCTTTACCTTATCGTGATGCCGGTCCTTGTCGCGCGGCGGCTATGGCGGTATCTGAACCTTATGATTATACATCCTTAATATAGAAAAATATAATGAAGCATGAACTTATGGTTGAAAATACCTATAGGTTGAGGGGTTGACAGAATAATGCGGCAATTTCAGGGGGTTGTCTTTTGGAATAATTGCAGGAAAGCCCGGGCGGGGGCGTGAAAAGCACAAAATATTCCGATAACGGATCAAAATCACCGGGCCCGCAATTTGGTTGGGGCCGACTCGCGCATTTTGGGTCGATGGGCGGAGCGGGGGAAGGAAACGGAGTACCGTTATCCTGAATGTCCCTAGCATAAGGGAGAAAGATGGGAGAAACAAGAGGGAAAGGCCGGAGCCCCGTGAGAGGGGGGGAGATCAAAGGGCTCCGGCCTTGAGATGGGATGTCTGCGCCGTTCTAGAAGCGGTAGGCCGCTCCGATCATGAAACGATCCTCATTAGGGTCAAATGTGATCGTATCCGTGGCATTTGTGACATCCCATTTTTCGTATTCGGCCCGGCTATATTCGGCCCGCAGGCTGAGCTGTGGCATGAAGGCGAATTCTATGCCGCCGCCGTAGCGGAAACCGCTCAGGCGTTTGTCCTCATTTGTCGCCAGGCCGAAAGTGTCGAATTTCGTGCTGGTGAAGCCGCCGAGGCCGTAAAACAGGGTCCGGTCGGCAACAAAACCAACACGGCCGGACAAATCAAAGGTATTTTTCGCCTCGAGGCCGCTGTTGGTGGCGCCGAAACTGAAGGTCGGTTCCGGGTTGCCATTGAGATAGAAGCCCCCTTCAAGACCGAAATAAAGCTGGTCCATCTGTTTGCCGAAACCGCCATAGATGCCGCCGCCCAGTTTTTGCTTGCCGTCGAGGGTTGCGGTGGCCGCGGGGTCAACCGCGGCGCCGGTATTGAAATGATCCAGCGTCAGGCCGCCGCCCAGATAACCCCCGTCAAAGGGCGCATTTTCATCTGCGGCAAAGGCCGCCGCCGCCGGGGCGGCGACCAGCACAGGCGCGGCAAGGGCGATAAAAACAGTTTTCTTTGTAGGTTTTCTCATAATCAATTTCCTTATTTAAATATTATCGTAAGTGTCATTAAGGGTCCGTTTTAAAGTTGTCCGCATGTTCATACGGAACATCAGGTCAAATTCCCCTTCACCCGAAAACAGATATAGATGACGCGGCCCGCCATTTCGTCCGAACCAATAGGCAAGAGACGGAAAAGGTCCGTTCCTATCCATTCGAACGTTTGTAACTAGCTGAAAATAAAGATAAAAAGGCGATATTATGGCAGGATATCACACTATGGCGGGATTATGGTGAGAAGGCCGGAAATGCGGCCAGAAAATGGCGCGGCCGGCGGCAAGGCCAAATTTTCGGGGCCGCCCGGGCGACCCGGAAAGAACCCGGAAGAATCAGTCGGAAGTGTCTGGAATATATGTCCGCAATATCCGGAAGGATAACGCCGGGCGGCTATTCGGCCGGGGCCTGTTGCTTGCGATATTCGGTCGGGGTCAGGCCGGTATAGCGCTTGAAGGCGGTATTGAAGGTTGATTTGGAGTTGAAGCCCACCGCATGGGCGATTTCCAGAACGGGAATTTTCCTGTCGGGGGCATGGCTGAGCTGCCGCTTGGCGGCTTCGATGCGGAATTTATTGACAAAATCAAAGAAGTTGCACCCAAGTTCCTGATTGATGACCTGGGAAATATAATTTATTGAAATGCCGGTGTGATCGCCGAGGCTGCGCAGGGACAGCATGCTGTTGGTATAGAGGCCATCCGTTTCCAGGGCCTTGCGCAGCTTAGCGAGAATCCGCTTGGCGTCATCCCGTTGCAGGGCCGATTTGGCGTATTTCGGCGTCGTCGCCCTGCTGTCTTCGGCGTGATTGTCCGGTCGGGTTATGCGCGCCTCTCCCTGCCGCAGGGTTGCCTGGCGCAGGCCCTTGAAGCTCAGGAAATAGACGATGGCCACATCCATCACCGTGGTGGCGAATTCAATGCTGTCCGCCCAGGACTCCGGCCAGCCGACAAGATTTTCATAGGCGTAGATCAGCCATTGCAGCGACAACATCAGGATCAGAAAGCGCAGCCAGTCCAGTCGGTGATCGTCGATATTGGCGAAAAACTGCTTCAGGTCGGTGAAATATTGCATCAGCACCCGGTAAGATCTGACCAGATAATAGAGAATCTGGACGGGCAGGCTGATATAAACGGCAATAATGCCCCCTATGCTCACCAGAAGATGCGGCGTTTGCGGCAGATTCCGGTCTTCCATCAGCAGGGCGAATTTCAGCGATTCCGGCAGCAAAAGAAAGGGCGTTATGAAGGCGATCGAGAGCAGGGGAAAAATAAAATGCCGATAGCGTTTTTTATCCAATATATAGGCTTCGTCGTCGTAACTGTCCCGAATATAGAAATAGAAGAAAGGCCCGAGCAGGAAGAAAAACGGGATCAATACGCCGGTCAGATGAGGATGGAGAAAGATAGTATCCGATACGCCCAGGAAACCATCAACGAACGCCAATCCGTATACCGTCATAAAACCGGCGAGAAACTTATTGGGCGCGCGATCCGGCGCCTGCAACGGGCGGCTGTCGATATGAAAATACAGCGCCATAAACAGGCACATGGTCGCGCCCATTAATAAAATGGCGAATTCATATTGTATCAGGCTGTCCATATTTGATTGTGGCCCGTCCTCGTTGCTCCTGAAAATTTCTATAAAGTCAAAAAATGTCAGAAGTTTGGTCGCCCCGGCCATCAACCGCGAAGACAGGCCGGGGGATCTGTTTCCCGATAAGCCGGCTTGCTTTATCCGGGGGATTTTGCCAGAATGCAATCCGGGTGAGGGGTAATTACAAAATGAAAATTTATCACACGGGGAATTACATGCATAATTTACTTAAAGTTTTTATCGTCGTCGGCCTGCTGGGTCTGCCCTCTTTCCAGGCGGCAGCCGCGGAACAGGATAACAGCAAGAAGGAAGAACCGGCGAAAGTGCCGGAGGCTCAGTCATCGGTCACCAAACACAGCGGAAAATTCAACGGCGTTACGGTGAAATACACCGTGACCGCCGGCGACACCCACCTTAAAAATGACAAGGGCGAGGCGGTGGCGAGCATCTATTCGATCGCCTATACCAGGGACGGGGTCAACGATCCGGCGTCCCGGCCGGTGACGTTCCTGTTTAACGGCGGCCCGGGGTCGGCGTCCCTGTGGCTGCATATGGGCGTTTTCGGCCCGAAACGGGTTGATGTGCCGAGCGACGCGACCAACGCCGGCGCCGCGCCCTATGATGTGGTCGCCAATCCGCTCAGCCTGCTTGACGTGACCGACCTGGTGTTTATTGATCCGGTCGGCACCGGCTATTCCAGGGTGATCGGCAAGGGCGAGGGCAAGGATTTCTGGGGCCTGAATGAGGATGCGAAATCCGTCGCCCGGTTCATCCAGATCTATGTCACGAACAACAAGCGCTGGAATTCGCCGAAATATGTCGGCGGCGAAAGCTATGGCACGACCCGCACCGCCGCCCTGGTCAAGGAATTGCAGCAGGGATACAACAGCATGGCGCTCAACGGGCTTATTCTGATCTCTTCCATTCTCGACTTCCAGACGACCGACAGCGGGTCGGCCAATGATGATCCTTATATCAGCTTCCTGCCGACCTTCGCCGCGACGGCCTGGTATCATGGCAAGGTCGACAAGACCGGCCGGACGCTGGAATCATTTGTTGAGGAGGCGCGTAATTTCGCCGCCAATGAATATTCCGTCGCCCTGCTGAAAGGCAGTCGGATGTCGGCGGCCGAACGGCAGGATGTGACGAAAAAACTCAGCCTCTATACCGGGTTGAGTGAAACCTATCTCAAGCATGCCCGCCTCAGGGTCAATGAATTCCGTTTCATGAAGGAACTGCTGCGGGATCAGGGCAAGGTCGTCGGCCGCCTGGACGGGCGATTTACCGGCACCGAAGAGGATGACGCCGGGGAAACCTTTGAAGCCGACCCCTCCGGCTATGGCATCAGCGCCGCCTATACTGCGGCGGTCAATGATTATTTCGCCCGGACGCTGAAGGTCGAGCGGGAGGATCGCTATGAAGTGCTGAGCCATAAACCGGGGAGCAAGTGGAACTGGAAACAGGGCAAGAGCTGGACCGGCGGCTATCCCGCCCTGGGCCATTATGTCGCCCGCGGCATGCGTCAGAACAAGGACCTCAGGGTCTATGTCGCCAATGGCTATTATGATATGGCGACGCCGTTTTTCGGCACCGAATACACCATGGCCCAGTACGGTATTGATCCGAAGCGGGTCACCATGGATTATTTCGAGGCCGGCCACATGATGTATATCCATCATCCGTCCCTGGAGAAGCTGGCGAAAAATGTCCGCCAGTTCATTCTGGATGGTTCAAAATAAACCCTATTCAATTGAGAAAAAGGCGGTCTCCGGATCGCCTTTTTTTATGCGCGGGCCAAATAAACCAATTGAAAAATCATGCATATCCTTTCATACTTCCGGCAAATGAAGCCCGGACTTAAACAAGACCGGGATTAAGCGAAACGGGGGTCAGGATCGGGATAAGGGAGCAGGTCATGCGGTTATTGATATTGATTTTTGGTATTATGGGAGTTGTTATGTCGGGAGATTATGAGGCGAGCGCGGCGGAATTATGGGCCCAATCCCACCGCGGCGACCGCAATGTCGGCGCCCAGTTCGCCAGCCGGTCGCAGGTCATCGCCAAAAACGGCATTGCCGCCACCAGCATTCCGCTGGCGACCCAGGTGGCGCTGGATATTCTGAAACAGGGCGGCACCGCGGTTGACGCGGCGATTGCGGCCAATGCGGCGATCGGCCTGATGGAGCCGACGGGCAGCGGCATCGGCGGTGATCTTTTCGCCATCGTCTGGGACCCGAAAACAAAGAAACTGTATGGCCTGAACGGCTCGGGCCGGTCGCCAAAAGGCCTGAGTTACGCGGCGCTTGTTGCGGAGCTGGACAAGCGGGGCCTGGACAGCCTGCCGCCCTACGGCGCCTTGCCGGTTTCGGTGCCGGGCACGGTGGACGGCTGGTATGAACTGCACGGCAGGTTCGGCAAGCTGTCGATGAAGGAAAATCTGGCGCCGGCGATTTCCTACGCCCGGGACGGCTTTCCCCTGACCCAGTTGATCGCCCATTATATGGCGGTGGCCGGAGAGCGCTTCCTTGATCCGGATTCAGGGGTTGAGGAGACGGAGAATTTCCTTGCGACCTATTATCCGGACGGCAAGGCGCCGGTCGAGGGGCAATTGTTCCGCAATCCGGATCTCGCCCGCACCCTGAGCCTGATCGCCGACGGCGGTCGCGACGCCTTTTACACGGGGCCGATCGCCGATGTCATCGACGGCTATATGAAGCGGATCGGCGGTTATCTGCGCAAGGCGGATCTCGCCGCCCATCGCAGCGCCTGGGTCGAGCCGCAGTCGGTCAATTACCGGGGCTATGACGTTTTTGAACTGCCGCCCAACGGTCAGGGCGTCGCCGCTCTCCAGCAGTTGAATATCCTTGAAGGCTTTGACCTGAAGGCCATGGGCCACAACAGCGCCGATTATCTGCATGTCCATGCGGAAGCCAAGAAGCTCGCCTTTGAGGACCGGGCGCGCTTTTACGCCGACCCGGATTTTTTCAAAGCGCCGCTGGATAGATTATTGTCGAAGGAATATGCCGCCGAACGGCGCAAGCTGATTGATATGGAAAAGGCGTTGACGGAGATCGCATATCCCGACCCGGATGTGCTGCGGGAGGGCGACACGATCTATCTGACGGTGGCCGACAAGGACGGCATGATGGTCAGCCTGATCCAGAGCAATTACCGCGGCATGGGCTCCGGTCTGGTCGCCGACGGCCTGGGCTTCATGTTTCAGGACCGGGGCCAGCTGTTCACCCTGAAAAAGGGCCATCCCAATGTCTATGCGCCGGGCAAGCGCCCCTTCCATACGATCATTCCGGCCTTTGTCATGAAGGACGGCGCGCCGCTGATGAGCTTCGGCCTGATGGGCGGCGCCATGCAGCCCCAGGGGCACGCCCAGATCATCACCAATATCATTGATTTCGGCATGAATGTTCAGGAAGCCGGCGACGTGGCCCGCTATCGCCATGATGGCTCCAGCCAGCCGACGGGCGAGGTCATGCGGGACGGCGGCGTGCTGAATGTGGAATTCGGCGTTGAGCCCCGGGTGGTGGAGGAATTGCGCCGCCGGGGACATCGGGTGCGAATCGGCAAGGGCGGCTATGGCGGCTATCAGATGATTCTGCGGGATGCGGCGCAGGGGGTCTACAAGGCGGCGTCCGAAATGCGCAAAGACGGCCAGGCTGCCGGCTATTGATCTGAGCCCTGATTCCGGGCTGCAAAAAAAAGCTGCCATAGTTGGGCAGCCTTTTTGAACGAATATCTGGTTGAACGAATGTCTGGATGCCGCGAACGACTTATTGCAGACGCCAGCTCACCGGCAATATGAAGCTCAGTTGTTCGTCTGTCATGCTTTTTGGCGGCGTTGGCAGCGGATTGAGCCGCTCGACCAGTTTCGGGACTTCTTCGTCCAGAACGTCATGGCCGGTTTTTTCGACAATTTCAAAATTCTGAATTTCACCGGTGCGGTTGATGCTGATCTTGATCTTCGCCCGGCCTTCAATTTCCTGGCGCATGGCGGAGCGGGGATAAACCTGCTTCTTGGCGACAACTTTGCTTACCTTGCCCTGCCAGTCGGCTATCTCATTGGCGTGCGCAGCGGGAAAAGAGACGACTGGCAAAGCAAGAAGCGATGCGATTGCGGCCGTTTTAATCAGTGATTTAAAATTATACATATTATACCTATTTACTTGTTACATACATTATACAATGAGGTCCCGCCGCATGACAATTTCGGTGCATTTGGCCGTCGCTAACGTGGTGTGAACATCTCTGGGAAAACTATTAAATGGGATAGGTAAACGCCGGGTTAATAGATACAATTTTAGGCTTTATTTTACCGGGGGAATTGGGGCTGTTATAAAAATATATCAATGATATTAAAAGGTTATCTGACGCAAGAAAATAAGCCTAGCCCAAAAAAAATGCCGGGTTAAAAAACCCGGCAAGTATCAAAATATAGGGAGGCTTCATGTCTTGGGAGACTATGAAACAAGCCATAACCACCCGGGGAGGATGGGGGTTACAGCGGATTGGAAAATTTAGGGAAAATTTGCCAATCGAAGATGTATCGAACATCTGAAGCCAATATAGAGTTTTCAGTTATATATGACTACTGCCTAATTTAACAATGCAGCTATGCGTAAAACGCATAGCTTGGGGGCTGAGGTCGAAGAATCCGGCGGGGCATGGAAAAAACCAGGCCATATTTGAAATCTATCCGTTTTTAAGCGTTACCGGCATGTGTTGAGAGCATGGTTATGTCAACGCCGAGTTTCGCCATGGCGCGGGGCCATTTCAGGTCGAGGTCGGTATTGAAAAGCAATTCCTCATCCGCTTCGCTATTGAGCCAGCTGTTGCGGCTGACTTCGGCTTCGAGCTGGCCGGGTCCCCAGCCGGTATAGCCCAGGGCGACAATAAAATTGCGCGGGCCTTCGCCCTGGGCAATGGCGGCCAGGATGTCAATGGTGGCGGTCAACGCGACGGTTTCCGAAATGATCAGGGTCGATTCCTGAACATAATCGGCGGAATGTAAAATAAATCCCCGGCCGATCTCCACCGGGCCGCCCGAATGAAGTATGACGGCTTTCTTATTATCTTTGTTCGCGGCGAACTGCAGGGAATCATAGTCTACATCCAGTTGATCAAGCAGTTCCGGAAAATCAATATTTGCCGCCTGGGCGTTGATCACCAGACCCATGGCGCCTTCCGAACCGTGGCTGCAGATATAGATGACGCTGCGGTCAAAGCGGGGGTCCGTCATGCCCGGCATGGCAAGCAACAATTGTCCTTCGAAGAAAGTCGATCTGGTCATCTGCTCGGGTTTCCCATTTGCTTTCAACGGCCAAAAGCCCATGATTTGGCCTTGAACGGCCGCAATATTCACACAATATTGATTATGATGCGGCACTATAGATACTATAATTATATTCGTAGGGAACAAAGATACAAGGGCTATAGGATTTGAAAGACATAATTTATGATGGTTAAGGCGCTCACAAGAATATTTTCAGCCGCTTTCGGCGCAATGATCCTCGGCGCCGCCATGACGTCACCGGGGGCCGCCGGGCAGACGTCGTCGCCGTGGGTCATTGACCAATACACCAAGTCCCGGCTTTTCGTCGGCGATTATGACAAGGCGCGGAAAATACTGCATCTGGGCTGGCAGGTTACCCTCAAGGACGGCTGGAAAACTTACTGGCGTTCTCCGGGGGATGCGGGTTTGCCGCCGCGCTGGAGCTGGCAGGCGCAGAATAACATCCGCCGCATCACGGTAAACTGGCCGTTGCCGGAGAAACTGCGCATCTTCGATATGGATAGCTATATTTATTATGACGAGGTAGTGCTGCCGATTGAAGTGACCATCATTGATGACACGCAGCCCGTGTCGCTCTCCCTTGATCTGGAATATATGGTTTGCGCGGAAATCTGCGTCCCGCTCGAGGGCCGCTACGGGCTGAGCGTCCCTGCTCTTGAAAACATCAGAATTTCCCTGTTCCAGAAAGCCCTGCTCAACAGATATGCCGCCCAGGTGCCGGAAAAAGTTCCGGCTGAAAATGTGCGGGTCATCGCTGACCCGCAGCAGGAGAAGACCCTGAGGGTCGAGTTGCCGGCGCCTTATCATACTGTTGACCGGATGATCGTTGAGGGCCCGAAGGGCGTCCTGTTCCGCGAACCCCGGGTGGCGCCGGCGCCGGGCAGGAAAATATTCCGCGTCGGCTATGAGGCGAAAAAGCCGCTCATGGGCGAGACACTGACCCTGACCCTGGCGACCCCTTCGGGCAAGAGCTATGAGATGACGGTGACCGTCGCGCCGTGAGAACGACGGGACCGGAAAAGAAAAGGCGACATTAAAAAAGGGAGGCGCTGACGCCTCCCTTTGTTCCTGGTGTGCTTTTACTTTTAAAAGTTGAAGACGGCCTCAACACCATAGGTCCGCGGCTCATTGGGGAAACGGGCGATGGTGCCGAAGAAGTCGCGCAGATCATCGATATATTGTTTCTGATCGGTGAGGTTGCGGCCCCAGAGGTAAATTTCCCAGCTGTTGTTGTTGGAAATCAATCCAATCCGGCCGTTGATCATGGTCAGTGGCTCGATATAATCGAAAGGAACCGTGCCGCCGGCCGCGAGTGGCGCAGTTCTGTCGTTATTGGCTGTGGTGTAATAATCGCTGCGATGGGTCAGATCAAAACGGACCAGCAGGGTTGACTTTAACGCCTCAATGTCCCGGTAATATTGGGCGCTGAAGGCGGCGTTAAAGGTGGTCGCATTGGGCAGGCGGTTGCCGGAGACATCGGCGCCGGCGGTGCCGCCGTCCGTGAACTCATCGAATGTTGCGTCGAGGATGCCCATGGAACCGGTAAAGGTCAGGTTATCGGTCGCATACCAGGTGGCCTCGGCCTCGACCCCCTTGGTATTGACTTTGGCGGCGTTGGTGATCCGGATCGAGGTCCGGCCGCCGCCAAGGTCGACAAACTGGTTGACCTGATAATCGTCATAAATGGCGATAAACCCGGCCATGTTCAGTTGGACGCGGTTGTCAAGGAAGCTCGCCTTATAGCCGATTTCAAAGCTGTCGACGGTTTCCTTGTCGAACTCCAGCCCCTGATTGGCCGCCAGTTCGTTGGCGTTGATATAATCGAGGTTAAACCCGCCGCTCTTGTAGCCGGACGAATATTTGGCGTAGACATTTGACTCGTCGTTGAGGGCGTAGGTCAGGCTTGCCGCCGGGGCGAAGAATTCATCCCGCCGGTCATTAACCAATGGTGTCGGGTTAAGCGGATCCGGTCCGGTTGATCCAATGAAGAAGATGCCTGAATTTCGGCCATCCAGCAGCCAGTTGACATCCTTGTCTTCGATGGAATAGCGCATGCCAATGCCCAGTTTCAGTTTTTCAGTGATATCATAAGCGCCATTGAAATAGGCGGCGTAGCTTCTGGTTTCAACCGTACCGCTGTTAAAGACTCTGGAGCCCGTGGGACCAAAGCCCAGCAGGTCAGACACAACATTTAACGGCAACGCCGGTGCTGGTGGGAAAGGTGGTGTCAAAGCGCCAGAATTATAGAGTCCTCCGACGAAAACATCGATGAAATCATCCCCCAAAATGACGTCGCGCTGGGTGTCGGCGTCCTGACTGTAATAATACAGGCCAACCATATAGGTGAAATCCTGATCATTTGGCGAGATGAATTGAACTTCTTCAGAGAACTGTTTGTATTTGTCGGCATATTCGATCGAAACGATATCCAGATGCGAATAATCCGTCGGATTGGTGTAAAAAGCATCTGTTTCACGGTATCCGGTGATCGATTTGATCGTGTAGCCGCCGTCGGTTTCATAGTTGATGTCCAGATGGCCGCCGTAAATATCCCTTTTGTCCCTTGGATCAAAGTTAAAGGCCACCACCCGTTCTTCCGGGGCGAGCGGAACAGGGCCGGTGGCCAGCATATCGGTCACCGGTTCACCAACGAGGGTGTTGCTTTCGCTGTTCAGGCCGTCGAAGGAGGCGTTGATTTCAAGCTGGTCGCTGATCTGGAAACGGATCTGGGCCCGGTAAGCCAGGGTGTCAATCTCCATCAGGTCATTGCCGGTGGTGATATTTTCCACATAGCCGTCACGGTCGGTCTTGGCGATGCTGAATTTGGTTGACACCTTGTCGGAAATCGGGATGTTGACCATGCCTTTGAATTCCCGGTAATTCAGGTTGCCGAAATCGGCGCTGACCTGACCTTCCAGTTCATCGCCTGGTTTCTTGGTCACCAGGTTGATCGCGCCGGCGACGGTGTTCTTGCCGAACAGGGTGCCCTGCGGCCCGCGCAGGACCTCGACCCGCTCCAGGTCAAGCAGTTCCTGATTGAGGGACGGGGACTGGCCCATATAAACGCCGTCGACATAGACACCGACCCGGGCGTCAAAACCGATGTTGCGGCTCTGGGCGCCGACGCCGCGGATGGTCACGGTGGAGCGGAAATCATTGGACTGGCTGATCTGAAGGTTCGGAATATATTCGGCGATTGATTTCAGGTCGCGGACGCCGGTCTGATCAAGCTGCTCGGCGGAAATGGCCGACATTGAGATCGGCACGTCTTTCATGCGTTCGGATCTTTTTGTCGCGGTGACGACAATGTCTTCAATAACAAGCTCCGCAGAGGTTGACGGCATGGTGCCGGTGACGGACATTGCGGTGGACAGAGCAATGACCGATGAAAGCGCAGATATTTTTTTCATGTTTATTCCCGAGGTTTGTATTTATTTTTATGTAAAGTTGACGATTTTTTATCGCGGTAAACTGTATTTCAAACTAACGTTTATATTAATCCGAAAAAATAATTTATTTCAAGATATTCATTTGAAAAAATGGATATAATTGTAAGGTGTTGATTTTTAAAGAAATTAAAATGATAATTGAGGCCGGTTGGGCAATTTTCCCCAGCGGCCCCGTCGGCAAAGGCCGCCGCTTAAAAAGACTAGTGCATTTTTACTGCTTCAGATAAGCTGATCCCGGGGCGGTTCAGCAGAGGGCAAAGCCCGGAACGAAGCGGCCGCCAAGAACAGAAAAAGGGCGGGCATGTCGAAAGAACTGACAGTATTGATTGTTCTGATAACCTATAAGGCGGTTTTGATTCTGATCGGTTTCTGGGCGCAGCGGCGAACCCACAGCAATGCGGATTTTTTTGTCGGCGGGCGGGCAATGGGGCCGCTGGTTGCCTCGATCAGCTATGCGGCGAGTTCGGCGTCGGCCTGGTCAATCCTCAGCCTCAGCGCGGCGGCCTTTACCTTTGGCATTTCGACGGTCTGGATGTTCGTCGGGCTGATGATCGGCCATGGCGCTTCCTGGCTATGGCTGGCGCCGCGCCTGCAACGGGCGGCCGCAGCGGAAAAGCTGGTCACGGTGACCGACTTTCTGGCTCTTGAGGGATCGGCAAGGACAAGGCGCAATATCCGTTATTTCGCCGCCGGGATTGTGACATTCTGTTTTACCTTTTATGTGGCGACCCAGTTTATGGGGGCGGGAAAGGCCTTTGCCGCCACCTTTGACATGTCGCCGGCGGTGAGCATCATCCTCGGCGGCGCCATCGTCCTGATCTATACGCTGCTCGGCGGATTCTGGGCCGTCAGCCTGACCGACACCCTTCAGGGGCTGCTGATGCTGCTGGCGGCGATTATCCTGCCGGCGCTGGCGATGATTGAAGTCGGCGGCTTCAGCGGGTTCTGGTCCGGCCTGTGGGCCATATCGACGCCGGAACAGCTGTCGCTGACCGGGCCAAACGCCGGCTTGACGGCGCTCGGCTTTGTCATCGGCACGATGGCGATGGGGCTTGGCGCGTTGGGACAACCGCATCTGCTGACCCGTTTTATGGCGCTGCGGGACGCGCGGGCGGTCAGGACGGCGCAGAAACTGGCCATATTCTGGTTTGTCGTCGTGCTGGGCAATATGGTTATTCTCGGGTTGTGTGGTAAAATTCTCGTCGCCCGGCCGCTGGCCGATCCGGAGCAATTGTTCTTTGTCCTCACCGATCGCCTGCTGCCGACCGTGATCGGCGCCATCTTGCTCGCCGCGGTGCTGAGCGCCATCATGTCAACCGCAGACAGCCAGTTGCTGGTCAGCGCCTCGGCCATCGCCCATGACATCATGGGGGAACCCAATGAGGGCGAAAGCCGTCTCTGGGTGTCCCGGGTTGTGATCAGCCTGCTGTGCCTGCTGTCGGTATTGGTGGCGATTTTCCTGCCGTCGGACATTTTTTCGCGGGTTATGTTCGCCTGGGGCGCCCTGGGGGCGGCCTTCGGGCCGGTGGTGGTGCTGCGGCTGGCGGGGCTGCGGCTCAATCCGAAAATGATCACGCCGTCGATGGCCATCGGCCTGACGTTGACGGTTTTCTTTTATCTGAAGCCGAATTCCGTCGGCGATATACTTGAAAGACTGGTTCCGTTTCTTATTTGTTTTATATTACTTTATCTGACCAAACTTAACCCGATTCAAAAGGAAGACTCATGACCATAGCTGTTGGAGACAAACTGCCGGAAGCCACTCTGGTGGAAATGACCGCCGACGGGCCAAGCCCGCGGACGACGGAAGAAATCTTTGCCGGGCGCAAGGTGGCGCTCTTTTCAGTGCCGGGCGCTTTCACCCCGACCTGTTCGGCCAAACATCTGCCGGGCTTTATTGCGCAGGCGGACGCCATAAAGGCCAAAGGCGTTGACGAGATCGTCTGTATCGCCGTCAATGACGCCTTTGTCATGGGCGCCTGGGGCAAGAGCCAGGATGCGGCGGGCAAGGTCAGCATGCTGGCTGACGGCAATGGTGATTTTTCAACGGCGCTTGGCCTTGAAATGGACGGCCGGGCCTATGGCATGGGTGTGCGCGGTCAGCGCTTCTCGATGATTGTCGAGGACGGCGTCGTCAGCGCCCTGAATGTGGAAGGCCCCGGCGAATTCAAAGTCTCCAGCGCCGATCACATGATGACCCAACTGTAAAATCCGGCATTTGAGGGAACAGAGGCGGCCTCCGACGGGGGCCGCTTTTTTAGCGTTTTTCTTTTCTAAGGGAGAGGCCCGCCAGGCCGAGGCATCCCCAGCCGGCCATAAAGGACAGTCCGCCCACGGGGATCAGCAGATGGAGGCTGAACCCGGGCGCGACAGCGACATAATAAATCAACCCGCTGAACAGAATAAGGCCGATGACAAAGCATATGGCGGCGGCCTTGAGCAGGTTCAGTGATCGGCGAGCTTGGTTGCTCACATGGGGCCACAGGAGCGCGCCGCCCAGCAGGGCCAGACTATGGGTTAAATGATAGAGATTTGCCGTGCGGAACAGGTCGGGGCCGCCCTCCGCCATATAGGGGGAAAGGAAATGCGCCCCCAACGCCCCCATGAGGACAGCGGAAAACCCGCTGATGGCGGCGATAATAATCAGGGATCGCATGATTCAGTTACCTTGATTTATCTGGTCTTGATTTATCCGGCCCTAATTGACCCGGATCAGTTCAACCTTGAAGATCAGGGTGGCGTTCGGCGGAATGGCGCCGGGCGAGCCCTGGGGGCCGTAAGCCAGGTCTGACGGGATGAAGAATTTGTATTTCGCCCCTTCCTTCATCAGTTGCAGGCCCTCGGTCCAGCCGCGAATGACCTGATTGAGGCCGAAGTCGATCGGCTCGCCCCGTTTGTAGGAACTGTCGAAAACGGTGCCGTCGATGAGCGCGCCTTCATAATGCACGGTGACCCGGTCGGTGGCCTTCGGGCTCTTGCCGGCGCCTTCGAGCAGCACTTTATATTGCAGGCCGCTGGCGGTTGTCTTGACGCCGTCCTTTGCGCCATTTTCCTTGAGGAATTGCTTGCCTTCGTCCACTTCGACCTTGAACAGCTCGACGGTAAAGATCAGGTCCGCATTCGGCGGAATAACCCCGCCCGCGCCCTGTTTGCCGTAGGCGAGCTCCGACGGGATGGTGAATTTATATTTGGCGCCTTCCTTCATCAGTTGCAGGCCCTCGGTCCAGCCGGGGATGACCCGGTTCAACGGAAAGGTAATGGTTTCCCCCCGGTCATAGGAACTGTCGAATTTTGTGCCGTCCAACAGGGTGCCTTCATAATGGACAGTGACGTTATCTTCGGCGGTCGGGCTGGCGCCGGTGCCTTCGGTGAGGATTTCATATTTGAGTCCGCTTGCGGTGGTGTGACTGTTACTTTCGGATGACACGTTTTGTTCCTTAACTTGTGTTTCTTCCGCCTGTTGCTCCTTATCGGAACAGGCCGTGATGAATAGAGCCAGCGAAGATGTCAAAACCACTGACAATATGGGTTTCGCGATTTGTTTGAGCAGGGCTCGCATGCCTAACCTCTCCGTTGTTTTTGATTATTGGCCCCATGCTATAACGTAAATTGCCGGTCGTTCCAAGGTAAATGTCACATATGAGGAAAGATGCGAATCTTTTGTGATGCGGACAGAAAATCGCCACATTTGCCGCGGATATTCGCCGCCGCGCGGCCTGTGACAGGGGGCCATGTAACAGTTAAATACTTGTTGTGTTACATTTTTATGATATATGTGGGTTGAATAATTTGAATGTTTTGAGACGGGGGCAGGGTTCCCCGCTTTTTCTGCGCGTATGCGCCGTATATAACGGTTACTTCGGGCGGGATGTTGAAGGTTAAATAAATTAAGGTTTAAGAAAAATGTCAAAAATCAAAATTGCGATTGCCGGTATCGGAAACTGTGCGAGTTCCCTGATTCAGGGCATCTATTATTATACGCCGGAACGGGTTGGCGACGCCAAGGTCGTTCCCGGCCTGATGCATTGGGATGTCGGGGGCTATCGTCCCTGTGATATTGAAGTGGTCGCAGCTTTTGATGTTGATAAGCGCAAAGTGGGCAAGGACGTGAACGAAGCCATTTTTGAAAAGCCCAACTGCACGACGGTTTTTCACGACAATCTGCCGAAAAGCGGCACCATTGTCAAAATGGGCAACATCCTTGACGGCGTTTCCGAGCATATGGCCAATTATGATGATAACCGCACGTTCCTGCTCGACGGCGCGCCTTCCGCAACCAAGGAGGATATTGTCCGCGAACTGAAGGAAAGCGGCGCGGAAATCCTGACCAACTATATGCCGGTCGGGTCCGAGGAAGCCGCCAAATTCTATGCGGAATGCGCCCTGGAAGCCGGGGTCGCCTTCATCAACAACATGCCGGTCTTTATCGCCTCCAACCCGGAATGGGCCGAACGGTTCAAGGCGAAAAATATTCCGATCGTCGGGGATGACATCAAGGCCCAGCTCGGCGCGACCATCACCCACCGGACCCTGACCGACCTGTTCGCCAAGCGCGGCGTGGTTCTGGAGCGGACTTATCAGTTGAATACCGGCGGCAACACCGACTTCCTCAACATGAAGAACCAGGATCGTCTGGCGTCGAAGAAGGAATCCAAGACCGAAGCGGTGCAGGCCGTCGCCGGTGCCCGTCTGGCCGATGAAAATATTCACGTGGGCCCAAGCGACTATATCCCGTGGCAGAATGACAACAAGGTCTGTTTCCTGCGCATGGAAGGCGACCTGTTCGGCGGCGTGCCGATGAATCTGGAACTGCGCCTCAGCGTCGAGGATTCGCCAAATTCCGCCGGGGTGGCCATTGACATGATCCGCTGCTGCAAGCTGGCGCTGCTCAACGGCGAAGGCGGCATCCTCGAAGGGGCTTCCGCTTATTTCTGCAAGCATCCGCCCGTGCAGTTCACCGATGACCAGGCCTATGACCTGACCGAAGAATTTATCGCCAGCCGGGTCAATGCGCTGAACGCCGCCGAATAAACAACATCTACTTTAAAGGTTTTACCTATGAAATGCCTGATTGCCGCCGCCGGTCAAGGAACCAGAATGCGCGAGAAGGGGGAAATCAAGCCTCTGATCGAGCTCAACGGGGTTCCGATTATTGAGCGGGTCATCCAAAACCTCCGCAAGGGGGGCGTCGATGAATTCTATGTCACCTCCGGTTATCGCGGCACCAGGGTGCGGGCGTTTCTGGACAATCTGGCGGAACGGGAAAATATCTCGATCACCCATATCGTCAATGAGGATTGGGAGCGTCCCAACGGCGTTTCCGTCCTGAAAGCGAAACAGGTGATTGACGGCCCCTTTATCCTGACCATGTGCGATCATCTGTTTGATCCCGGAATCATCAGATCGCTGATCGCCCATGACCATGAACCAGAGACGGTGACGCTATGCGTTGATCATAATATTGAAAATCCGGTGATTGACCTTGATGACGTGACCCGGGTCAACTGCACCCGTTCGCAAATTGAAAATATCGGCAAGGTGATCAGGGATTACAACGCCTTCGACACCGGGATATTCTTTTGCCATAATATCATGTTTGACGCCCTGGAGCAGAGCATCCGCGAAGGCGACGAAAGCATCAGCGGCGCGATGAATGTACTGGGCAGCTGGGGCAAGGCCCGGACCTTTGACATCGAAGGCCGCCTGTGGCTTGATGTGGATGATCCGACCGCTTTCGGCAAGGCGATCGTTTATGCCGATGCCGGCCGTTTCTAGGCCGACCATTATTACAACAGATTTTGAACCCGTGTTTTGAGGTGTGGCAGGAGGTCATCCGCGAACCACGGGTTTTTCCTGAGCCAGATATTGTTGCGCGGGCTGGGATGGGGCAGGACCATATGGTCCGGCCAGTAATCGCGCCATGAGCGGACGGTTTCGGTCAGGGTTTTCTTGCGGCTTTCCCTCAAATGCCAGGCGATGGCGTATTGGCCGATGATCAGCGTCAGGCCGATATCGCCGAGCCGCGCCATCAATCTGTCGCGCCAGTGGGCGGCGCATTCGGGCCGGGGCGGCAGGTCGCCGGACTTGCCGCTGCCGGGAAAACAGAAGCCCATGGGGATGATGGCGACCTTCGCCGGGTCATAGAAAGTTTCCCGGTCAATGGCCATCCAGTCGCGCAGGCGATCGCCGCTCGGGTCATTGAAGGGAATCCCGCTTTCATGAACCCGCCGTCCGGGGGCCTGTCCGACAATCAGGATGCGGGCGCTGTCGCTGACCTGCAGCACGGGGCGGGGGCCAAGGGGCAGATCGGCGGCGCAGATGGCGCAGGCGCGAATATCCCGCAATAGCGTTTCAAGAGACTCATTTGACATGGGGCGACTATAGCGCAAATGCGCGCGGTTTTATATTGTTAAAGGCCGCAGAATCTAAAGATCGCGGCGGGCGAGAAAATATGAAACATCATTTGAGCGGATATTTCTCTAGGGTCTGTGGACAATTAAGGTCAGGGTGTTGACAGCCGAAAAAGCCGGAACCAAAATGGCCCGGGCCGGCCCCAAACTCGAAAGACAACAATAATCAGAATTCAAAGAGTCATAATCTCTGTGCAGAGGTGCTACTGCCGAAGCGCCATAAAGAAAAGCCCCCGAATTTCGGGGGCCAGGTTGGGGGGGATAATTTACCCGGGCGGGTTTAATAGCCCGGTTCCGGGATCGCCGGTCCCAGCTTCCAGGAGCCGTCCTGCTGCAGACAGGACTGGCCGTAGGCGGGAACGCTTTGGCCGCCGACTGTAATTGTGGTTTGATATTCCCGGACCTGAAGACAACCGCTGTCCTGGGGCTGCGCCGGGCGGCTGCCGGTCCATTGCTGCTGGGGCTGGACATAGACCGGCTGCTGCTGGACATAGACTTTGCGGTCATAGCCCCGGTCATAATAATTATTGCGCTGGTTCGCTGTCAGGGCATAGAAGATCAGGCCGCCGGTCAGCAGGCCGAGGGCGACTTCGCCGCCGTGGCCGCCGTGGCGATGGCTGTTATAGCGATAATGGCCGCGCCATTTGCTGTGACGGTTATAATGGGGACGGTTGTAACCGTGGCGTTTATAATTGTGATGATTATAGTTATAGTTCTTAGCGTGACCGATATAATGTTTTCTGTGTTTATTATTGTCCGCCAGCGCCTGTGACGCCGGGGCCAGGCCAAACGCCGCCAGTCCCAGCACAAAAACCGATGCTCTTATGAAATACCCGAATTTATTCATGCGCCGTTCCTTCAGTTATGCAGCCTCACCTACATTCTGAAATCACTATACACCCCCGAGCCTGAATAGTAGCTGAACAGGCTCTTCATGCGTTTGTTATTTATTACGGTCGACAATCGTCTGATAAATGATGCCGAGAAAAGCGTCCGGTTTTAAAAAGCCGCCGCCCCATTTCTCATTGAGGCTTTTCAGGGGATCGGCCTTGACCGCCTCTTCACGCGACAGGCCCCGCTTCGCCAGGGGGGTTACCGCCTCGACCACCTGAACCAGCATGTCGTGATAGTTCTGAAGATCCCCTTTGGTCGCGAGCGGGCCGTGGCCGGGGATGATCTTTGTCTTGTCATCGGCCCGGGTCAGAATGTCGGCCGCGGCGTCGATCACGCCATATATGGAGCCGCCGGCGCCGGCATCGATGAAGGGATAAAAGCCGTTAAAGAAAATATCGCCGGTATGAATGACATTCCGCTCCCTGAAAAAGAGGACGCTGTCGCCGTCCGTATGGGCATGGGGGAAATGCCGGGCCTGAATATGCTGGCCATTCAGGTGAAAGGTCGCCTTGTCATTAAAGGAAATGACCGGCAGGGCCTCTTTCGGCGCGGCGGGGACCGCCCGGTTAAAGGCTTTCATGAACTGGTCGGTGCTGAGCCGCTGATAGACATTGTCATGGGCGACGATCACCACGCCCTGCTTGCCCAGATTTTCATTGCCGCCGGTATGATCAAAATGCCAGTGGGTGTTGATGAGGAATTTGACCGGTTTGTCGGAGACTTCGCCAATGGCGGCGAGGATTTTCGGGGTCAGCGGGCTGAACTGGTCATCGATCATAAAGACGCCGTCGGCGCCGGTCGAGATGCCGATATTGCCGCCGGCGCCCTGAAGCATATGGATGCCCTCGGCGACTTGGGTGGTCTTTATCTGAACGTCATCATATTCCCCCGCCGCCAGCGCCGGAAGCGTCAACCCCAGTAAAGTGACTATGCTCAATGAAATAAACCGGATCATGATCGTCCCCTTTGTTGCATTTTGACGTGAGCGTATCATAGTGGGAATTCGAGGTCTTGTCACGATTTTGTCAGTCGGGCATAATCATGTCAGGCAATCGTCAATCTTACGAAAAACATCGGCGAACATTTCGGCGGTCAGTCGCCCGGTATTGATGTTATAGCGCGAACAGTGGTAGCTGTCGATCAGGGTGATGTGCCGGCCAAATTCATCGCCCAGCGCATGGCGGGCGCCATGGGCGAATTTAAAGGCGGCGCGTTTCTGGCCAAAGGCGCTCAAGATGGCGTTATGGGCCACCAGACCGAGGGCGAAGATGATTTTCAGTCGCGGCGAATGGCTGATCCGGTTGATCAGGAAGGGGCGGCAGTTTTTTTCTTCCGCCGCGGTGGTTTTATTCTGCGGCGGCACGCAGCGCACGGCATTGGTGATCATGACATTCTTCAGGGGCATGTCGACGGGGGGCGTGTCGTTGCCGCCGTCCCTTTCGCAATAGCCGAACTTCGCCAGCGTGGCGTACAGAAGGTCGCCGGACGAATCGCCGGTGAACGGGCGGGCGGTCCGGTTGGCGCCTTTCAGCCCCGGGGCCAGCCCGACGATCAGCAGTTGCGCCTCCGGGTCGCCGGCGGACGGCACCGGCCCATTGTAAAAATCGGGGTAATTTTTACGGTTTTCCCGGCGAAAGCCGACAAGCCGGGGACAGAGGCGACAGTCTTCCGGCGCGTCGCCCGGCATGAAGACGGCTGTGACGGAGCGTGAATTCATTTATATGTTTCCTGAGCTTCAGCCCTTGACCGGTTCGTGGGAATGATGGCCGTCATGTTCGTGATTGTTCCCGTTAGAAGCCTGGGCCGGCCGGCCGAACTCCTCATGCATGCTGGAAAGTTCGATGAAATTGTCGGCCTGACGGCGCAGTTCATCGGCAATCATCGGGGGCATGGTTTTGGTGCTGCTGACGACGGTGACCCGGACGCCTTTGCGCTGCACGGCCTCGACCAGGCGGCGGAAATCCCCGTCGCCGGAAAACAGCACCATATGATCGACATGTTCCGCCAGGCCCATCATGTCAATGGCGAGCTCCATATCCATGTTGCCCTTGATTTTCTTCTCGCCCTTGTGATCGGTGAATTCCTTGGTCGGTTTGGTGATCAGGGTGTAGCCGTTATAATCCAGCCAGTCGACCAGCGGGCGCAGCGGCGAATATTCCTGATCCTCCAGCAGGGCGGTGTAATAATTGGCCCGGAGCAGGATGCCTTTGCCGGCGAAAAAGCTGCGTAATCTCTTGTAATCAATATCGAAGTTGAGGGATTTTGCGGTGGCGAACAGATTTGAGCCGTCAATGAACAGCGCCAGTTTTTCGTTGGGATGGAAATCCATTATAAATATCCTGAAAAATAAATTAAATATATGAGCAATATAGCATATTCAAGGGGCGGATAAAATAATAATTCACAGATTTCTGCTGTACTGCCGCGCATCGGGTGCTATGAAGGGCCTGTAAATGGTGCTGGGAAATGGTGGTGGAAGGCGACATGATTCTAATCGGTTTGGGCAGTAATTTAACGGGCCGGCATTTTGACAGTCCCCGCGCCGTGCTTGAGGCGGCGGTGGCGGAAATGGCTGAACACGGCATTGAAGTGCTGCATATATCGCGCTTTTATCAGTCGGAGCCGGTGCCGAAATCCGATCAGCCCTGGTTCGTCAATGCGGTGGCGTCGGTAAAAACCGCGCTTGCGCCCGCGGCGTTGCTCGACCGGCTGCATGAGATAGAGGCGAACCTCGGGCGCGAGCGCCGGATCAGGTGGGAGGCCCGGATCATTGACCTGGATCTGCTGGCCTATGAGGATCGGGCCTTGCCGTCAAAGGCCCGCTGGCGGGACCTGTCGGCCGATGGCGGTGAACAGGCCGGTGGTGAGATCATCATCCCCCATCCCCGGCTCCATGAAAGGCTGTTTGTTTTGCTGCCCCTGATGGATATTGATCCGGGCTGGCGACATCCAGTGCTGGGCGAGAGGGCGGCGGAATTGGCGAATAAGGTGAAAAAGACCGCCAAACAGGGTATAATCCGGCCAATGGCCTGAAACGAAGAATTGATTTTTTAGCGGCTTTAGGCCCTTTGAAGCCTTTACAGGCGGGCGTCAGGGTTGTATAAGCCGCTTTTGGAATAATGTCTGCGGCGGCGGACCCTATCATATTGGAGAGTGAACGGCATGGCACGTGTTACCGTTGAAGATTGCGTTGATAAAGTCCCAAACCGGTTTGAACTGGTACTGTTGGCGGCCCAGCGGGCGCGGCAGATTTCTTCGGGCGCCCCGATTTTGGTGGAAGAAGATAATGACAAGAATCCGGTGATTGCGCTGCGGGAACTGGCCGATGAGGAACTGACGGCGGATACCCTGCGGGATTCGCTGATCCACAGCCTTCAGAAGCATGTCGAAGTGGATGAACCGGAAGAGGATGATATTTCCCTGCTGCTGGCCGGCAAGAAGCTGGAAGAAACCCAGCAGGAAGTGACGGCGGAAAGCCTGGCGAAAGTCTCTGCGGAGATGAAGGCGGAAGCCATGTTCGCCAAAAAGGATGACGCGCAGGATGCGGACGAGGAAACAAAAGAGTAAGTTTACGACCTAATAGGGAACAGAGACCTGCATTGAAAGTTCAGTGTAGGTCTTTTTTTTAGGTTAAATCTGTTTATATATGGTGAGAGACAAAGAAATTCTAAAGCAGGCGCAATCAGTTGATCAGGCAATATGAATTAGTCGAACGGGTCAGGGATTATGACCCCGACACCGATGAAAACCTGTTGAACCGGGCTTATGTGTTTTCCATGAAAATGCATGGCAAGCAGTTGCGCGCCAGCGGCGACCCCTATTTTTCCCATCCGCTTGAGGTCGCCGGCATTCTGACCAATATGAAAATGGATTGTGACACGATTGTCACCGCCCTGCTGCATGACACCATCGAGGACACCATCGCCACCCCCGAACAGATCGAGGAGTTGTTCGGCCCGGATATTGCGAAAATGGTCGACGGGGTGACCAAGCTGTCCAAGTTGACCTATTCTTCGGAAAGCGCGAAACAGGCGGAAAATTTCCGCAAATTCCTCCTCGCCATGTCCCATGACATCCGGGTTCTTCTGGTCAAGCTGGCGGACCGGCTGCACAACATGCGCACCCTGCACCATATTTCCAGGCCGGAAAAGCGGGCGCGCATCTCGCGGGAAACGCTGGATATTTATGCGCCGCTTGCCGAGCGTATCGGCATGCAGGAAATCAAGGAGGAGCTTGAATCCCTGGCTTTCCCCCATGTCTATCCCGAGGCCTATGAATCCATTCAGAAACGGATGACCCAGCTTCACGCCGACACCCATAACATCAAGGATATTGTGATCCATGAACTGGAGCGGCTGCTGGAGGAGGCGGGGATTGAGGCCGAGGTGATCGGCCGGGAAAAGCAGCTTTTTTCCATCTGGCGTAAAATGACCTATCGCCATGTCAGCCTGGATGATCAGGCGGACATTGTCGCCTTCAGGATTATTGTCGATGATACGGAGACCTGTTACAAGGCGCTGGGCGTCGTGCACGCCAAATGGCAGTCGATCCCCGGGCTGATCAAGGATTATATCTCGATGCCGAAGCCCAACGGCTATCAATCGATTCATACGGCGGTCCTCGGGCCGCAGCGCAAACGGATCGAAATTCAGATCAGATCTTCCGAGATGGACGCCATTGCCGAACGAGGCGTTGCGGCGCACTGGCGCTATAAGCAGCATCCCAGCGACAAGGACGGGGCGCAGTATAAATGGCTGAACGATCTGCTGGAGATCATGGAGCATGCCGACAGCCCCGATGAATTCCTCGAGCACACCAAGCTCGCGATGTATCAGAATCAGGTCTTTTGCTTCACCCCGAAAGGCAAGCTGGTCAGCCTGCCCCAGGGCTCGACGGTTGTCGATTTCGCCTATGCGGTTCATACGGATATTGGCGATTCCTGCGTTGGCGGCAAGGTCAACGGCAACCCGGTCCAGCTCCGCACCCGCCTGATTAACGGCGACCAGGTTGAAATCCTGCGCTCCAAGGCCCAACAGCCGTCGCCCAACTGGCTGGGCTTTGTCATCACCGGCAAGGCCAAGGCGGCGATCCGCCGTTTTATCAGTCACAAGAAAAAGGCGGAATATCAGGCGTTGGGCAAAAAACTGCTCGAACGATCCTTCAAGCTGGAAGAGCGGGAATTCAACCGCAAGGCGATTCTGCATTGCAGTGAAAAACTGCAACTGCATTCCGCTGATGAGGTCTATGAACTGGTGGGCAGGGGGGAATTGTCGGATCGCAAGGTGCTGGAAACCATCTATCCCGGCATCAAACTGAACAGCAGACATCCTGTGACAGCGCCGAAAATGATTGATACCGATAAAGAGATCAAGGCGGGGGATCACTCGATCCCGATCAAGGGGCTGACCCCCGGTCTGACGGTCCATATGCCCGACTGTTGTCACCCGATCCCTGGCGACCGGATTGTTGGCATTGTCACGACGGGCAAGGGGATTATGGTCCATACCATTGATTGTGAAGCCCTCGACGCCTATAGCGATAGCCCCGAAGCCTGGCTTGATCTGTCCTGGACCGGGCAGGATGACGAAAACAGCATTTTCGTCAGCCGGATCGAGGTGCTGCTGGAGCATCTTCCGGGCGCCTTGTCCGCCGTGCTGCTGGTGGTCGCGCAGGAACAGGGCAATATCAGCAATATCAAATTTATCGAGCGGACGCCGGAATTGTTCCGGATTAGCCTTGATATTGAGGTCAGAGATGTTAAACATCTGACCAGCATCATTGCGGCCCTGAGGGTCAATGATCGGGTCAGTTCGGTGGAGCGGGCCTTCCGCTGACAAGATATAATTTGTAAGGTGAATTGAATGGATCGTGAAGAGGTTCTGCAGTATTTCAGGAATGCCGATGCATTGTTGGAGGGGCATTTCATCCTGTCGTCGGGGCTTCATGCCGCCCGCTATCTGCAATGTGCGCGGGTGATGGCCGATCCGGTGGTCGGCGCCAGGCTGTGCAAAAGCCTGGCCGACAAAATATTGACAACATTGGATGTGACAATCGACCTTGTGGTGTCGCCGGCAATGGGCGGCGTCGTGGTTGGTTATGAGATGGGTCGGCAACTGGGGGTCAACGCCATATTTACCGAACGGGTTGAGGGGGAACTGACCCTCAGGCGGGGTTTTGAAATTCCGCAGGGGGCGAATGTCCTGATGGCCGAAGACATTGTGACGACCGGACTGTCCTCCCGGGAATGCATCAGGGTGATCAGCGAATATGGCGGCAATGTTGTCGCCGCAAGCTGCCTGATTGACCGCAGCAACGGCGGCGCCGATGTCGGGGTGCCGCTGGTTTCGCTGGCCGGACTGGAAATTCCGGCCTACGAGGCGGATAAGCTGCCGCCGGAGCTGGCCGCCATCCCGGCCGTGAAACCGGGCAGCCGGGGGTTGAAGTAAGGCCCTGGGAAGAGGGGCCGATGAAGGAATGGTAGACTGTTTAAACGTCGTAAAAAGAAACATGTCCTGGCGACAACCCGGGAATATATCTGGCCTTCCGCCGGCTGGCGGCGGGCGTTAAGCTATTTGCGGCACAGACTGGCCCGCATCCCCGGCACGTCATACGCCATTGCCGCCGGCTTCGCCAGTGGGGCGGCGGTTTCCTTTACCCCCTTTATCGGGCTGCATTTCCTGATGGCGGCCCTGCTCGCCTGGATCATCGGCGGCAATATTCTGACCTCGGCCATGGGCACGGCGGTGGGAAATCCCTGGACCTTTCCCTTTATCTGGATTGCGATTTATCATGTCGGCTGCTGGCTGCTCGGCATGCCGGCCACCGATGATCTTCTGGGCCTGATATATGCGACGCTGGACCAGCACAGCATGCTGGATATGTTGCAGTCGCCGCTGATCACGCTCGGGCCGTTGCTTCAGTCAACCCTGCTGCCGATGTTTGTCGGCGGGTTGCTTCTGGGCTCTATTGTCTGGATTTCCTTTTTCTGGCCAATTGAGAAACTGGTTCGGGAATATAAGCATAAAAGGTATCTTAAACGCATGGCGGCCTCGAAAAGAAGGCAGGCAATCAAAGAAGGGAGCCCCCGGGATGTGTAATGAGAAAATCCGTCTTGGCGTTAATATTGATCATGTTGCGACCATTCGCAATGCCCGGGGCGGGGTCCATCCCGATCCGGTCAAGGCGGCCCTGCTGGCGGTGGAGGCCGGGGCGGACGGCATTACCGCCCACCTGCGGGAAGACCGGCGCCATATATCCGATCGGGATATTGACATGTTGATGGCCCGGCTCAGTGTGCCGCTGAATCTGGAAATGGCGGCGACGGCGGAAATGGTCGCCATCGCGCTTGATCATCGGCCGGCCTCGGCCTGTATCGTGCCGGAGAAACGCCAGGAACTGACGACCGAGGGCGGTCTGGATGTTGTCGGCGGCCATGATCATCTGGCGCCCTATGTAGAGAAGCTGCGGCAGGCGGGAATCAGCGTCAGCCTGTTCATTGATCCCGATGAGGCCCAGATCAGGGCGTCGAAGGCAATCGGTGCCGATAAGGTGGAGCTCCATACCGGAACCTATGTCGAGAAAACCGGGGCGGCGCGGGCGGCCGAACTGGACCGGCTGCGGCGCGGCGCGGCGCTTTGCGAAAGCCTTGACCTTGAGGTTCATGCCGGTCATGGTCTGAATTACGACACGGTGGAGGATATTGCCGCCATCTGTCAGTTTACCGAATTCAACATCGGTCATTTCCTGGTTGGCGAGGCGATTTTCGTTGGCCTCGCCGAAAGCCTTCAGCAGATGAAAAGGCTGATGGACCGGGGCCGGGTCCGCTGTGAGGACAAGAAGACGGGCGGGGCGGGCTGATGCGGGTTATCGGTCTGGGCAATGATCTGGTGAATATTGAGCGGATTGATCAGTCGATCAGTCGATACGGCCAACGGTTTATCAGGCGTATTTTCAGCGAAGGCGAACAGGATTATTGCGAGGGCCGGGCGTCGCGTATTTCCAATTACGCCAAGCGGTTCGCCGCGAAAGAGGCCTGCGCCAAGGCGCTGGGCACCGGATTCGCCAAAGGGGTATTCTGGCGCGATGTCTGTGTCATCAGAAATGCCCATGGCCGACCGACGATTCAATTGACCGGCGGGGCGCTGCTGCGGCTGGAGGAGATCACGCCCGACGGGATGACGGCGCAGCTTGACCTCACCCTGACCGATGACCATCCCTGGGCCCAGGCGATTGTATTGATAACCGCCGTGCCGCGATTATGAGGAATGCCTGGGCGTCGAATCGGCGCATTAAAACAGTCTCTCGCTTGATAACGCCTGAAAATTACCCTATTTATGGGTCAATAACAGGGGTAATTATGGATTCTTTGGAAAAGTACGGAATATATGTCTGACATCAAAAGCGAACAAGTGGCTCAGGGCGCGAGCGAAACGGAAAAGAAGGAAGAGAGCTGGATCAGCGTGCTGTTATGGGCGCTGCTCATCGCGCTGGTTTTCAGGACCTTTTTTTATCAGCCCTTCAAGATCCCCTCAAAATCCATGATGGACAACCTGCTGGTCGGGGATTACCTGCTGGTGTCGAAAATGTCCTATGGCTACAGCCACCATTCCTTCCCCTTTAGCCCGGATTTCTTCTCGGGACGGTTTTTCGCCAGCCCGGTGGAGCGCGGTGACGTGGTGGTTTTCCGCCTGCCGCGTGACCCCAGCATCTATTATATCAAGCGGATTGTCGGCCTGCCGGGGGATACGATCCAGATGAAAAAAAGCCGCCTGTATCTGAACGGCAAGCTTGTCAAACGGCAACGGGTCGGCGATTTCAAGATCATAAATGAGTTCGGCCAGGAAGAAATTTTCGCCAAATACCGGGAAACCCTGCCGAGCGGCAAATCCTACAGCACCCTTGATATTGCCTGGAATCCCGGCGGTCAGGCGGATGACACCGACATCTTTCGGGTGCCGGAAGGCCATTATTTCGCCATGGGCGACAACCGGGATAACTCCAAGGACAGCCGCTGGAAGAAAAGCGTCGGAGTCGGCTATGTGCCCTATGAAAATATTGTCGGCCGGGCCGAAGTGATATGGATTTCCCTTGATGATAACGCCAAGCTGTGGGAATTCTGGAAATGGCTGCCGAAACAGCGTCGTGAACGCATCTTCACGCGCATTGAGTAGGGTGCGCGCCATGTCGAAATCCATGGGCCAATATGGCGACCTGTATCAAACGCTTGGCTATGTCTTCAAGGATGAGGCCAAGCTTCGGGAGGCTTTGACCCATCCGAGCCTTGAAGGCGGCCGGAATTACCAGCGGCTTGAATTCGTCGGCGACCGCATTCTGGGTCTGGTGATCGCCGAATGGCTGTTTGATCATTACCCGGATGTGGAGGAAGGCGGGCTGGCCAGCCGGCATACCAATATGGTGCGCAAGGAAACCCTGGCCGAAGTGGCGGAAAAAATGACCCTGCCCGGCTATATCCATATGGCGAAAAGCGCGGAAGACAATGGGGGACGCAAAAAAATCACGATTCTGGCCGATGTCTGCGAAGCCGTGATCGGCGCGGTCAACCAGGACGGCGGCTATGACGCGGCGCGGAAACTGGTCCGCAAGTTCTGGAAAGGCTATATTTCGCAGAAATCCATTGCCGAACGGGACGCCAAGACCCGGCTGCAGGAATGGGTCCAGGCGCGGCAGATCAAAACGCCGAAATATGTTGTCGCCGACAGGACGGGGCCGGCCCATGAACCCTTCTTCCGGATCGAGGTTCAGGTTGACGGCATGACGCCGGAACAGGGCAGCGGACGGTCCAAGCGCGAAGCGGAGCAGAATGCCGCCGCCAAACTTCTGAACCACCTCAAAAAATAACTGAAATACGGAATGATGCCGAAAGAGATGAAAAACAACAAAAGCCATTGCGGTTTTGTCGCCCTGCTCGGGGCGCCGAATGCGGGAAAGTCGACCCTGCTGAATTCACTGGTCGGCAGCAAGATTTCCATCGTCACCCACAAGGTGCAGACCACCCGGACCCGTTTTGTCGGTATCGCGATCCATCAGCACAGCCAGATGATATTCGTCGATACGCCGGGAATTTTCCAGCCCAAAAAAAGGCTGGAAAGGGCGATGGTTTCCGCCGCCTGGGCCGGGGCGAGTGACGCCGACGTCATTGTCCTGCTGGTCGATGCCGCCCGGCGCATTGATGACAACAGCCGGCGCATCATCGAAGGCCTGAAGGAAGCCGGTCGAAAGGCGATCCTCGCCATCAACAAGATTGACGTCATTCGACGGGACAGCCTGCTCAGCCTGGCGCAGGAATTGAATGAACTTGGCGATTTCAGCGACACCCTGATGATTTCGGCCCAGGAAGGCGACGGCCTGGCGGACCTGAAAGACGCCATCGTCCGCCATCTGCCCCAGGGGCCCTGGCTCTATCCGCAAGACCAGATGACCGATATTACCGAACGGATGCTGGCGGCGGAAGTCACGCGGGAAAAATTTTTCCTGCGTCTGCATGAGGAACTGCCCTACGCCGCAACCATCGAAACCGAAAGCTGGGAAGAAAAAAAGGACGGCAGCGTGCGCATCGAACAGGTCATCTATGTCGAACGCGACACGCAGAAGGCGATCGTCATCGGCAAGGGCGGCCGCAGCCTGAAGGAAATCGGCCGCATGGCCCGCGAGGAACTGGAGGAACTGCTGGGCCGCCGGGTGCATCTGTTTATTTTTGTCAAGGTCAGGAAAAACTGGTCCGACGACAAGGAACGCTATGAAAATATGGGGCTGGACTGGGTTGAATAACCACAGGAGCTGCGCGTGACCCTATTGCACGCCACTGTCACATATCCGGACTGCGATGTGGATCGGGATCAAAAAGGTGGCGGCTGAAAAGCCACCTTTGGTCTAGTGGACGGTGTTCTCGAATTTAATCCTGGAGCACGGCGGCGATCTCATCGACCATCCAGTCGATATTTTCCTTTTCGATCACCAGCGGCGGGGCGAGGCGGATCACATGCTCATGGGTTTCCTTGCACAACATGCCGCGTTTCATCAGCGCCTCGCAATAGGCGCGGGCGCCGCCGAGGGAATGATCCAGTTCAATGCCGACAAAAAGTCCCTTGCCGCGAATGTCGGCAATCTTGTTGGTTTTGATATTCTGCAGCTTGCGGATCAGGTAATCGCCCAGAAGGCGGGAGCGTTCCGCCAGATTTTCATCCTCAATCACTTCGAGCGCCGCCAGAGCGATCGCCGCCCCCAGCGGGTTGCCGCCAAAGGTGCTGCCGTGGATGCCGGGCGTGAAGACCCGCATGATCTCGTCGGAGGCGAGGATGGCCGAAACGGGATAGACGCCGCCGCTCAGCGCCTTGCCGACAATCAGAACGTCGGGCGTCGCGTTTTCTTCATGCTGGAAACAGAATAATTTGCCGGTCCGGCCGAGCCCGGTCTGAATTTCATCGAGGACAAACAGGACGTTATTCTGCTTGCAGATTTTGCGCGCCCGGCTCAGATAGCCTTCCTCAGGGATGATGATGCCGGCTTCGCCCTGAATGGGCTCCATGATTACGGCGACGGTATTGGGGGTAATCGCCTGCTCCAGCGCCGCCAGGTCGTTATAGTCAACCAGGGTGAAGCCGGGGGTGAAGGGGCCGAAATTTTTCCGGTATTCGGTTTCGGAAGACATGCTGACGGTGGCGATGGTCCGGCCATGAAAATTATCGCGGACGACGATGATGTCCGCCTTGTCGTCTTCGACGCCCTTGACCTCGTAGCCCCATTTGCGCACCGCCTTGATGGCGGTCTCCACGGCCTCGGCCCCGGTATTCATCGGCAGCGCCCGGTCCATTCTCGCCATCTGACACAGCTTTTGCAGGAACGGTCCCATCCGGTCATTGTGAAACGCCCGCGAGGTCAGGGTGATTTTCTGCGCCTGTTCGATCATGGCGTTGATGATTTTAGGGTGCCGGTGGCCCTGGTTGACCGCGGAATAGGCGCTCAGGCAATCGAGATATTTTTTGCCGTCCGTGTCCCAGACCCAGATGCCGTCGCCTTTTTCAAGGACAAGCGGCAGGGGATTGTAATTATGGGCGCTGCGCCGGTCGGTCTGTTCGATGATTTGTTGCTGGCTGGTCATGGGTCTGCTTATTTCGCTTGGGGTTTTTGTGGAGGAAAGATTTGCCGTCCGAACAGGCTTGCCGTCAGTTCAATGGCGAGCTTGGCAGTGCTGTTCCGCGAATCGAGGGCCGGGTTGATTTCCATAATATCCAGGGAGATCATCCGGCCGGAATCATGGATCATTTCCATGCACAGCTGGGCCTCGCGATAGGTCAGCCCGCCGGGAATGGTTGTGCCGACGCCCGGGGCGATGGTCGGGTCGAGGCTGTCGACATCAAAACTGACATGAATATAGGCGTCCTTGGCTTCGACATCCTGCAGGATCTGATGCATGGCTTCGCGCATGCCGATCTCGTCGATGCAGCGCATGTCATAGGTGATGACGCCGGCGTCCATCACCAGTTGTTTTTCGTGAGGGTCCACGGATCTGATGCCGACCTGATATATGTCGGAGGCTTCAACCATCGGAACCTTATGGCCGATGGCGAGCAGATCCTGCGGCCCGTGACCGGCGGCGATGGCGACGGGCATGCCGTGAATATTGCCGGAAGGGCTGGTCGCGGCGGTGTTGAAATCGGAATGGGCATCAACCCAGATGACACAGAGTTTTTTCTTCTGATCGGCGCAGTGACGGGCAATGGCGGCGATGGAGCCGATCGACATGGCGTGATCCCCGCCGAGCATGACCGGCAGGTTGCCTTCACTGATCTCGTTAAATACCGCTTCCTGGACATTCTTGCACCAAATGACATTTTCCTTCAGGTGCCGATAGCCTTTTACCGGCGGCTGTTCCGGATTCTTCGGCCCGTAAAGATTACCGGTATCCTTGATGGCATACCCGAGTTTCGCCAGTTCCTTTGCAATGCCGGCGATCCGCAGGGCTTCCGGTCCCATGGTGGCGCCCCGGTCGCCGGCGCCGATGTCACTGGGAATGCCGATCAGCGATATATTCTTGTTCATGAAATAAAATAACCCTATTTTACGGTGAATCTGTACCTTTCGAATAGTCTTGCATGGATTTGGGAAAATGAAATTTTTATTTTCAGAAAAGGTTCCGAATATTATTCGGACGGGTTGAAATTCACGGTATATTGTTTTAAATTATTGGAAAATAATAAGTTACAATAATAATACATCTTACGGAGCCACAACTGATGACCAAAAAAAGAGCCATCGACAAACTTGACCTGAAGATTCTTTCGATACTGCAAAACAACGCCCGCATGACCAATCATGACCTGTCCAGCAAGGTCAATCTGTCGCCAAGTTCCTGCCTGCAGCGGGTGCGGCGGCTGGAGGAGGAGGGTTATCTTGAATCCTATATGGCGATGATCAACCTGAACAAGATCTGCCGGACGGTGACGGTCTTGCTGACGGTCAGCCTGCATGATCACACCAATACCAATTTCAAGACTTTTGAGACGGTGATTAATGAATTTCCGGAAATCGTCGAATGTTATACGGTCAGCGGTAATTTTGATTATTTCCTGAGGGTGGTCTGTCCGGATATGGACCGCTATCTGGAACTGAATGACAAACTGATCGAAAGCATGGAGGGCGTCGCCAACATCAGCAGCCATGTAGCGCTCGCCACCACCAAAAGCTTCAAGGGCTACGCGCTGGAAAGTCTGGTCGAATAATCCGTCGTTCCAGGGATGGCCTGATTTCACGGGGCGGGTCGGCGGCGCCGGCGGGTTGGCTGTTCATTCTGCTTGCAGAAGCGGGGAGCCGGTGTTAATTTCCCTTCCGAATATTCTCTTAAATAACGTCGGAAAAGCGTCCCGCATGATCCCGGGGCGCTGGCGAGACAGGAAAGACAGGAACGAAATGTCCGTAGATAAAGCGACGGTCGCGCGAATCGCGAATTTGGCCCGTATTGCGGTTAAGGAAGATGAACTGGAACCCCTGGTCGGGGAACTGAACAATATTCTGGACTGGATTGAACAATTATCGGAAGTCGATACCGACGGTGTCGCGCCGATGACCAGCGCGGTTGACGTCAGCCTGCCCTGGCGTGATGACAAGGTTACCGATGGCGGCTATCGGGACGAAATTCTGGCCAATGCGCCGCAGACCGAGCATGGGTTCTTCGCCGTGCCAAAAGTCATTGAATAGGGGGCGGAACTGATGACGGATTTAACGAAACTAACGCTTGCGGCGGCCCGTGACGGCCTGGCCAAAGGCGACTTTACCGCCCGCGAACTGACCGGGCAGCATCTCGCCGCCATGGAAAAGGGCCGGGAACTGAACAGCTATATCGTGGAGACTGCCGATAAGGCGCTCGAGATGGCGGATCAGGCCGATGAACGCCTGCGGGCCGGCAACGCTACCGGCATGACCGGCATTCCGATCGCGGTCAAGGACCTGTTTTGCACCCGGGATGTCCACAGCTGTTCCGCCAGCCATATTCTCAACGGTTTCAGGCCGAAATATGAATCGACCGTGACCGCCAACCTGTGGCGGGACGGCGCGGTGATGCTCGGCAAGACCAACATGGATGAATTCGCCATGGGATCGTCCAATGAAACCAGCTATTACGGGCCGGTGAAAAATCCGTGGCGGGCGACCGCCGCCGACGGCGGCCTGATGAATCAGGACTATGTTCCGGGCGGTTCCTCGGGCGGGTCGGTGGCGGCGGTGGCCGCCGATATGGCCCTGGCGGCGACGGGCACCGACACCGGCGGTTCGATCCGCCAGCCGGCGGCCTTCACCGGGCTTGTCGGCCTGAAACCGACCTATGGCCGCTGTTCGCGCTGGGGCATGATCGCCTTCGCCTCGTCGCTCGATCAGGCCGGGCCGATCACCAAGACCGTGCGCGATGCGGCGATCATGATGGAAAGCATGGCCGGCTTTGATCGCAAGGACAGCACCTCGGTTGAACGCAATGTGCCCAATTACGAACATGCCCTGACCGGCGATATTCGTGGCATGAAGATCGGCATTCCAAAAGAATATCGCATGGACGGCATGCCGGAGGAGATCGAAAAGCTCTGGCGGCAGGGCGTTGAGTGGATGAAGGCCGCCGGGGCCGAGATTATCGACATCAGCCTGCCGCACACAAAATACGCCCTGCCGACCTATTATATTGTCGCGCCGGCCGAGGCGTCGTCCAACCTGGCCCGCTATGACGGGGTTAAATATGGCCTTCGGGTCGAGGGGGACAACCTTGAGGGCATGTATAAAAATACCCGCGCCGAGGGCTTTGGCGATGAGGTCAAGCGCCGGATTCTGATCGGGACCTATGTTTTGTCGGCCGGCTATTATGACGCCTATTACCTGAAGGCGCAGAAGCTGCGGACCCTGATCGCCGAGGACTTCGCCACGGCCTGCGCGCAGGTGGATGTGATCCTGACGCCAACCGCGCCGAGCGCCGCCTTCGCCCTTGGGGACAAAATGGATGATCCGATCGCCATGTATCTCAATGACGTCTTCACGGTGCCCGCCAGCCTCGCCGGACTGCCGGCGGTGTCAATTCCGGCCGGCCTGAGCAGTGACGGCCTGCCGCTGGGCCTGCAGATCATCGGCCGGGCCTTTGACGAGGAAACCGTGCTCCGGGTCGGGCAGGTGCTGGAACATGCGGCTGATTTTACGGCGAAACCCAAAGTCTGGTGGGGAGCAAAATAATGACGGAAAATATAAAACCCAAATATATTCAGGGGGCCACCGGCGATTGGGAAGTGGTCATCGGGCTCGAGATTCACGCCCAGGTGATTTCGGAATCAAAGCTGTTTTCCGGCGCCGCGACCAAATATGGCGCCGAGCCCAATACCCAGGTCAGTTTCGTCTGCAGCGCCATGCCCGGCATGTTGCCGGTGATCAATGAGGAATGCGTGCGGCAGGCGGTCCGGACCGGGCTCGCCATGGGCTGCAGGATCAATCTGCGCTCCGTATTCGACCGCAAGAATTATTTCTACGCCGATTTGCCCCAGGGCTATCAGATTTCCCAGTTTAAGGACCCGATCGTCGGCGAAGGGGAGGTTATTGTCGATCTTGAGGATGGCTCGACGAAAACCATCGGGGTTGAACGGCTGCATCTGGAACAGGATGCCGGGAAATCCATGCATGACCAGCATCCGAGCCAGACCTATGTCGATCTGAACCGCTCAGGGGTCGCCCTGATGGAAATCGTCTCCAAACCGGATATGCGCAGCGCCGAGGAAGCCGGGGCTTACTTTCGCAAGATCCGCACTTTGGTGCGTTATGCGGGGACCTGTGACGGCAATATGGAGCAGGGGTCGATGCGGGCCGACGTCAATGTCTCCGTCCGCCGGCCGGGCGAAGAGTTGGGCACTCGCACAGAAACCAAGAATGTCAATTCGATCCGCTTCATGATGCAGGTGATTGATTTTGAAACCCGGCGCCAGATTGACATATTGGAAGACGGCGGCGAAGTCGTTCAGGAAACCCGCCAGTTTGACCCGGCGAGCGGCACGACAAGCGCCCTGCGCTCCAAGGAAGAGGCCCATGACTACCGCTATTTCCCCGATCCTGATCTGCTGCCGCTGGAATTCAGCCAGGCGTTTGTCGATGATCTGGCGAAGGGGCTTCCCGAACTGCCGGACGCCAAAAAGAAGCGGCTGATTTCAGAATTGGGCGTCTCGGAATATAATGCCGGGGTTCTGGTCGCCGAAAAGGAAAACGCCGATTATTTCGAGAATCTGCTCGTCGATCTGGTCAAAAGGACCGGCAAGAAAAAAAGTGAACTGGCGACCATGGCCGCCAACTGGGTGATTGTCGACCTGTTCGGCGCCTTGAAAAAGGCTGGCAAGTCGATCAGCAACAGCCCGGTATCGACGCAATATGGCGCGGAGCTGCTGGGCCTGCAGATTGACGGCACGATTTCCGGCCGCATCGCCAAGGATGTGTTTGAACTGATGCTGGAAACGGGCCAGAGTCCGGAACAGATCGTCGCGGAGAAGGGCCTGAAACAGATGTCGGATACCGGGGCGATCGAAGCGGTCATCGATGAGGTCCTGGCCGATAACCAGGACAAGGTCGAACAATATCGCGGCGGCAAGGACAAGCTGTTCGGCTTTTTCGTCGGCCAGGTGATGAAAAAAACCCAAGGCAAGGCCAATCCGCAGATGGTCAATGAGCTGTTGCGGCCAAAACTCGACGGCTGACCTGCGGCAGGTTAAATTATCTCCAAGAAGGTCGGATTTCCGGACGGGATTTCCGGCCTTTTTCCATAGAGTTGCCATAATTAACCATATAATGTAATCTCTATAGCGCGAGACTCACATTATAGCTTGAATATGCAACTCATATGGTAGGGGAAAAACCATGACGATTACTGATCTAAAGAAAGTTCTTCTTGTCTCTTCTGTATCCGTTATTGCTGCTTTCGGGCTTTCAGCCTGTGGCGATGATGACAAAGGCAAGGCGCCTGCTGCAACCGAAGAATCAGCGGGCGAATCTGCTGGCGAGGCTTCTTCCGCCATGGATGATGCCGAAGAAGAAGCCGGCGAAATGATCGACGACGTCGAGGAAGAAGCCGGTGAAATGATCGATGAGGCCGAAGAAGATATTGAGCAAAAGGCCGATGAAGCCATGGACGAAGCCAAAAAGAAGGCCGAAGAACTGAAGAAAAAAATGCCGGACTGAGCGATATGCGCTCCCAGCTTTGGAAAAGGCGGGTCCTGGTAGGGGTCCGCTTTTTTTGAGTCGTGCGCAGGCTGCAAAAACCGTTTTGCTGTCATCCGCCGCGGCGCGGGCGGTTAGAGCAATATCCGACCAGATTGAATCATTCTGCCGGTTGTGGTTTGGTTCAAGATCGAGGTTTTTGGCGCGGGGCGTACCGAACGTACGGCCAAGCCGACAACCGCCGGAATTGGGCCAAACCACACCGGCCCGGCGGGTTTCCGTCCAGCAGGCGCCCGCTGCGTCAAGCCGCTTGACCGATGCGCCGCATCGCGCTTCACGTCTTTCCTGCCGGATCACCGCGCTGGCCGAGAAACAGAAGCGGTTCAATCTGGTTGGATATTGCTCTAACCGATCCGGGCGGTTGATTTCGACGGCTCAGCCGGCGACCGGACTGATGTCAGCATCATATGGTTAATTGCCTTATTTTTATTGTGTTAACATTTCTGTTTATTGGTATGTTTATCAAGTAAAATCAATATTTTAAATCATTTTAATTTCCGTTAACCTGAAATTTACCCAAACTGATGCACCCTGTTGATCATACAGAAATCGCAAGGCCGTTAAGGCCGCACATAAATAGGGAATCTGGAGATATAAAATGGGACAAATTGATCATTCATATGTGGAAGACCGCATGATGCAGGCTGAGATCGGAACCGCAGAGGCGCTCTATGATCTTGGACTGCTCTATTCTCTGGGACAGGGCGTGGACCAGAATTATATCGAGGCCCACAAATGGTTTAACCTGGCGGCGATCAGAGGCATGAAGAGCGCCCAGATCGACCGGGCTGAAATCGCCGAGGAACTGTCCAATAATGACATCGCCCTGGCCCAGCGCATGGCGCGGGAATGGCTGGCGACTCATTAAGCGGCGGCGGGGCGCTCCTTCAGGGCAAGCGGTCAGAGTCATCCGGCGTCATCATGGCGCAAGAGAACCGGTTTGATAGACAGGATAAGGCTATAGCGTCGCTTGATTTTTTCGGATTGCTCCGGCTTTTTCCCGGCGGGATGTCGCCTCCGGCAGGGTTGTCTCATTTAAATGACGAATAAAATCTTTCTTTTGCCAAACAATTGTTGACGCGGGAATGGCTTTCCACTAAAAACGGCGGCGGAGAGGTGGCTGAGTGGTCGAAAGCGCTCCCCTGCTAAGGGAGTATACTGGCAACGGTATCGAGGGTTCGAATCCCTTCCTCTCCGCCATTTTCCCCCATATTTTCAATGATATACTTACCGAGTATCCTGTTCAGGCGATCTTTTCGATCTTTAACGCCGCCTCAATATGCTCCAGCAGGCGGATCGTCGTTTCGGATTCTGTCCGCAGTTCCTCATTCAGAACCTGTTGCAGGCTGCCGAGAAACAATTCATTGACGGAGTTGTTCAGGCCGCTGTCCTGCTGTTTCTGCAGCAGCCTGTTGAACCATCCGGCGATTTCGGTCGCCAGCGGCCAGCCAAAGGCGCCCGCCTGACTCTGGATCAGGTAGCAGGTTTGCATGGCCTCTGCTAAATTCTGCGAAGCCAAGGCGCTCGTCAGATTATGGACATGCTGTTTCAGGATGCCGCTATAGCCGGCGCTGGCCTGGTCAACAATTTTTTGCGCCTTGACAAGCAATTGTCGCTGCCGGAACGTGAATTTATCTTCAGGCATCGGTTTGCGCTCTCCGGTGATCGCCGCCGCTTTTCTCTGACGCCGTATTTTCCGCTGCGGCGCCCCGTCGCTCCTCAATGCCGTCGGCTTTCCGGGTTCGCCGCCGTCGGTCCGGGCCCAGAAACTGTTCCGAGACGATGAACTCCCGGGGTTTGAACAGCGCATTGCCCAGCTTTTGCATGATTTGTTCCGGGGATACCGGCTTGGCGAGGATTTCGGTCACGCCGACGTCTCTCGCCTTGAGGAGGGTGTTAAGTCCCGTGTAGGCGGTACAGAGAATAACCGGGGTTTCCTGAATATTTTCAGCAACGGATTTGCGAATTTGTTCGACGAGCTCCAGGCCGCTGTTTTCCTGCAGCAGATTGTCGATAAAAACACAGTCATAACGGTATCTTTTCAGCAGGTTCAGGCCGTCTTTATTGGACGGGGTGATCTTTACCGAACTGACCTCAAAAGCCTCAAGGATGGATTTCATGATATTGGCGATATAAAGATCGCTGTCGACAAGAAGAATTTTTTTGTTCCTGAAGTTCATTTCAGCGGATTTTTTCCTGCGAACGCTATGCATTTTCTGTTGAGGCTTTTTGACTGTTCTGATTCAAAAATATGAGCGACGGGGATATATTAGCCGCAGACTATTAAGGAAAATTTAAAATCCGGCCTGGAGCGGGTGAAGGGAATCGAACCCTCGTCTAAAGCTTGGGAAGCTTTCGTTCTACCATTGAACTACACCCGCCGGGCCATGGCGTGACGCGTTAAGATAATTAGTCTGTTCCCGGGAAAATGGCAAGAGACTCCTTGCCCGGTCCGCAAATAATTTTCCGCGGCGGGATTATTGAATCTGTATATCGGCGGTAGCCCGACGGCCGAGAGCGTCAATCAGGATGATTTCGGCAAAGCCCGGTCCTGGCGGCCGCCAGTGAATATTTTTTGACCAGCGGCCCGATTTTACCGGATCGCCATTGATGACCCAGGTGAAGGGCCGTTTGCCGCCTTCGGCCTCCAGCACCAGTTTCCGGCCTTCGCCGGGGCGTTCCAGCAACGAACCGGAAACCGGAAAAGTGATTTGCGGCGGGGCGCTATTGTGCACCCGGTTGCTTTTGCTGATCCGGCGATCAAACCGTTTCAGGGCCGGCGGCAGGTCATGATGGCGGGCTTCACGAAGATGCGCCGGCCGGGCCAGGTGGGCCCCCGGGGCGTCGGGCAGTCGGTCAAAGGCCTGAAACAGCAGCGGCGCCGCCGTGCTGGCGCCAAAATGGCCGGGATTGGGCGCGCCGTCGGGCCGGCCGATCCAGACGCCGACGGTGTAATCCCGGTTATAACCGATCGCCCAGGCGTCCCGGAAACCGTATGAGGTGCCGGTTTTATAGGATATGTCGCGTCTTTCCGGCTGACGGCTTTCGTCGAGCATGCCGACCGGGGCCCGCACCCCGCGCAACATATCCGCCAGACGCCACCGGCTTTCGCGATCGAGCAGTGCTTGTTCCGGGGCAGGGGCGGCGCTCTGGTCCGACTGGCTCAGGGCGAGCGGCCGCAGGACGCCGTCATCGGCGAGGGCGGCATAGGCCCCGACCAGGCTTTGCAGGCTGGTGCCGACCCCGCCGAGGGCGATGGCGAGGCCCGGGCCGGATGCGGAGTCCGGCAGGCGCAGGTCGAGCCCGTGGCGGCGCATTTTTTCGATGAAGGATGTTGGGCCGAGCCGTTCGAGGGCGATCACCGCCGGCACGTTGAGTGACAGTTGCAGGGCGTCCCGCAGGGAAACGTCGCCGTAATGCCGGTCCCTGAAATTCTTCGGACTGTAAGCGCCGAAGGCGGTGGGCACGTCATTGATCCGGCTGTCGGGGTGCGCCATGCCCTGATCCATCGCCAGGCCGTAGATCAGCGGCTTCAGGGTCGAACCGGGGGAGCGGATCGCCGTCACCATGTCCACATAGCCGTCACTCTGAGCATCCTGAAAATCGGCCGCGCCGACATAGCCGATGACGCGGCGGCTTTTATTCTCGACAATCAGCAGCGCGGCCGAGGCGCCGGGGGCGCGGCGGGCGACATATTGGCGGATATGACGTTCGCTCCAGCGTTGCAGGTCGGCCCGGATCCAGCTTTGTCGGGCCTTGACCTTTGCGGGTTGCGCCTGGGGAAGGTGATCAATGCGGGCTTTCAGACGATCGGCCAGATGAGGGGCGAACATGGGCAGGGTGGCGGCTGTCGCGGTAATATCTTCCCTGAGGGCGATGTCGATCACATCGGGGGCAAAGGCGCCGCCGCTCCGGACGCGGTGCAGGATCTTGTCGCGGGCGGCTTTGGCGCGTTCGGGGTGGCGGTCGGGGCGGGTGCGGCTTGGCGACTGGGGCAGGGCGACCAACAGGGCGGCTTCCCCGGCGGTCATATGATCCGGCGACCGGTTGAAATAGGTCAGCGCCGCGGCCCGAATCCCTTCCCGGTTGCCGCCAAAGGGCGCCAGCGTCAGGTAGATGGACAGAATCTCGTCCTTGGTGAATTTCTGTTCCAGTTGCAGGGCGCGGAACATTTCGATGATTTTGGCGGCGACCGTCCGCTCGCGGGGTTCGAGCAGCCTCGCCACCTGCATGGTCAGGGTCGAGCCGCCGGAGACGATCCTGCCGTTGGTCACAGCCTGGGTGATCGCCCGGACCATGGCCAGGGGATCAATGCCGATATGGCGATAAAAGCGCTTGTCCTCATAGGCGATCAGCATTTTCAGGTAATGGGGGTCAACCTGATCGGGCGTCACCGGCAGCCGCAGATAGCCATCCTCCGACAGGTAGATCCGCAGCGGTCGCCCCCGGTCATCAAGAATTTCTGTTGACAGATGCTGCGTCCGGCTCAGATCCAGCGGAAAGGCGATGGTCAGGACCAGATAAAGCAGGACGGGGCTGACCAGCGCCAGCGTCCCGCTGATCAAGCGGCTTCTCCATGTTCCTCTGGTCAATTTTCTGATGGGCCATTTCCGCATGACGATCATTTCCGGATGGTCACGCTTGCGCTCGCCCCCCGGGCGTGATATTGCGGCTTATACATATCCTCGACGAAAACGCCGGGCAGTTTATAGGTCCCCGGCGTCACCGCCCGCACGATATAGGAGGTGGCGAAAGTCCGGGAAGAGGACCCCAGATTGAGGGCCGCGATATAGCGGTCATCCCGGGCGGCCTCATAGAGGAAGGCGGATTTCCGCGGCAGGAATTTCAACCGGTCGCCGCCCTCAAATCCGCCAATCGCCGCATTTTCGATCTCAAAACCGGCGGGCAGGAGATCGACAATCAGCGCCTCATGATCAATGTTGTTTTCCGACCTCCCCTGTAAAACCACCACCAGCATGTCATTTTGTTTGATGTTGCCCAGGTCGGCCGCTTCCCCGTCAAGGGTATGGAAACTGCGGGTGATGTCAAAGCCTTGAGAGGCGGGCTTCAGCGGCTCTGACGGCACGGCGCGGATCGACCGGATCAGTCGCACCGGCGTTTTGCCGATATTTTTAACGTTAAATCCGGCCTCGATCGCCGGCGCTTTCAGGCTGTAGCGCAGCGGGGCGTTGCTGCGGGGCAGGGCTTTTTGGTTGACGGCGACCTGAAAGCCGTCACCGGCGGCCCGACTCATGGCGTGACTGGCGAGCAGCAGCCAGGCCTGTTCCTGGGTGCTGAAGTATTTCCGCCGGTCAAATTCCCGGTCCAGCGCTTCGGCGATGCGCAACTGGCGGGTCTCGCCGGGGGCGGCCTCGGCGATCAGGGCGGCGAGGGCGGCGCCGTCCCGCAGGTCGGAGCCAAAGTCCTTGAACCAGCGCCCTTTCCGGCCGTCCGGCCGGTTTGTCGACAGGGCCCGCAGGAAGAATTCCTCGGAGATGTGGTTTTCACCAACCAGCTTCAGGGCGGCGGCGAGATGGCCGAGGCCGATCTTTGTTTCGATCTTGACCCCCAGGGTATCAGCGAAATAACGCACGTCGCTCGGGTTGATGTCGCCAATCCGCGCCAGGACATAATGGATATAGGCCATCACATGAGGGTCCGAGGTCGCGCGACGTCCGGCATAGGTCATCAGCCACCGCCGGGCATGATCATAGGCGGCGGCCGGGACCTCGATATCCCGTTCCCGGGCCCGGCTGAGGAACTCAAAGATATAGGCGGTCAGCCAGGGATGGGTTTGGCCGGTGGCGCGCCAGAGGGCGAAGGAGCCGTCATGTTTCTGCAGGTCGAGCAGATGGCGGATCGCCTTGTCGATGGTCCGGCGTATTGTCAGGGGATCATATTCCTTCTTCCAGCGGGCCGCCGCATCGCCGTAATAGAGCAGCGGCAGAACCCGCGATGCGGTCTGTTCGCCGCAGCCATAGGGATAAAGATACAGACTGTCGAGCAGGTCCGGAACGTTATAATCCGGCCGATCGGTCAGGGTGACATTGGCGGACAGGGCGCCGTCGAGCGCGCCGGCAATGTCCTCACGGGAGAGCGCCGCATGATCACCGCTGGCGAGATAGCTGACCGCGCGGCGGGTGACAAACGGCTGGGCCGGGCGCACCGCGATGTCCCACTGGCGGCGAACGTCGGGCAGGCCGTCGGTTTTAACCACCAGGGCGAGCCGGCTGTCGCCGAGCCTGTCGGCCTGAAGGGAAATAATCCTTTCAAGGCGCTGCCCGTCGGCGAGGGTGACGGACATTGCTGTCTCGCCGCTGACCGCCAGTCCGGCGTCATGTTCAAGCGCGATGGTGAAGCGCCTTTCCCGGCCGCTGAGGTTATGCAGGCTGAGGGTGGTTTCCGCCTGATCACCGGGGGCGAGGAACCGCGGCAGCAGCAGGTCGGCGACCACCGGATCGCGGACGATCAACTGCTGGCCGCCCTGTCCGACAATCTCCCGTCCATAGGCGACGGCCATCAACCGCAAACGGCCGTTGAAATCGGGCAATTCCAGGGTGACTTCGCCTTTGCCATTCGCATCAAATTCAATATCCCGCTGGTAGAGCGCCACCGTTTTGACGGTCTTGGTCTGAACGCCGGCGACATTTTCATCAGCGGTCATATCGGCGGCTTCCCTGAGTTTTGCTTCCGTCGCCATCATGGCCATGTCCCCGCCGGTGCGCAATTGTCCGCGGACGCCTTCCACCGGCCGGATCAGGCGGCCGTAGAGATCGGCCAGTTCCATGCCGAGCCGCCGCCGGGACAGATAATGCGCCAGTGGGTCGGGGCTCTGGAAGTTCGTCAGGCCCAGAATCCCTTCGTCAATGGCGGCAAGGGTAAGGCGCATTTTCCGGTCGCCGACGGCGCTGTCCTTGAGCGTTATGGGAAGGGTTATGGTCTGCCGGGGCATGACGCTGTCGGGAACGTCAATTTTGATCGTAGCGCTGCGTCTTTCCCGGTCGATGCTGAACCAGGCGAGATTCATGGCGCGGACGGGCAGTTTCGAGACTTCGCCTGCCCCGGGCCGGAAGGCGGTAATCATCAGGTAGGCCCCCGGGCCCCAGTCGCGATCGGCCTTGACGGAAATTTCGCGGCCTTCGGCGGGCAGGGATATTTCACGGGTCAGGCGCAGCCGGTCATTGACGATCATTACCGTCGCCCGGCCGGAAAACGGCGCCTTGACAAAGGCCCTGATGACCTCGCCGTCATCGACGGCATTGTCTTTCAGCGATAGTTCCAGTTCATCGGGCACATTGGGCAGGGCGCCGCTCGACCACCAGCCGACATAATAGCGGCTGCTGGCGGCGGAGGCGCCGTGTTTGTCGAGGATATTGAGGCGATAGCGGCCGTCCTGCGTCCTGTGCTGAATATGGGCCATGCCCTCTGCGCCGGTTGTCACATCGCCGGTCTCAACCACCGTATCGGATATGTTGCGCCGGCTGTTCCACTGGTCGCCGGTGCGGTACCAGCTATAGTAATAATCTTCCCTGACCAGTTGGTAAGCAACGGCGCGGCCGGCGACCGGCTTGCCGGAGCGGTCGAGGGCGATGACGTCAAAGGCCGCGTCCTCGCCGGCGCTCAGGCTGCCGGCAAAGGCGGGCTTCAGGCCCACTTCCACATCGCGGGGCCGCAGGGCGAGGGCCGTTTTGGCGTCGACCGGCCGACCGCTGACATCCATGACATAGGACTGGATATAGGCCAGCATGGGCTGGGTCGTATCGGGAATATCCTTCAGGTCGAGGGAAATAACGGACCGGCCCAGATCATCGGTGACGCCTTCCACCGGCGCCAGGGACTTGCTGTAGAAATCTTCTTCAACCAGACCGAAATGATAATCCTGATAGGCGTCATAGGGCCGGGGATTTCGGCGCAGCGTGATATGGGTTTCGGTTTTCAGACCGGCCGCCGGCGGGCCGTAAAGGAACGTGGCTTTCAGGCCGAGTTCGGCTTTTTTGGATGGTTCGAGCCATTTTTCACCGGTTGTCAGGCGGGCGCGAATGCGCTGGGGGACAAAATCCTCGACCTGGAAGGCGACATGACCGAGGGCCGCCGATGATTTGGTGAGAAAGGCCGTGACGGCGTAATGGCCGGGAAGGGCGGCGGCGGAAAGGGGAATTTCCAGGGCGTAACCGCCGAGATCATCGCCGGTGAGCGTCTTCTCAAGCAAAATGCCGCCGTCGGGCTTGCGCACCCTGAAAGTGAGGGGAAGGCTGCCGATCGCCCGGCTTTCCGGATCACGCAGCAGGGCGCTGAGTTTGATATTCTCCCCCGGCCGATAGACGCCGCGGTCCGTATAGAGGAAGGCGTCCTGCTTGCCCGGCGCCGGGCGTCCCGCGACGCCGCGTTCGCTGAGGTCGAGATAATTGTTGGCGAGCTTCAGGAAGTTGTAATCGTCAGCGCCGCCCTCGGCGGTGATCAGCACCGGTTCATCGCCGCCCTTGCCGCGGATCAGGTTATCGGGAAAATGGGCGATGCCGCGCCGGTCGCTGGTGGCGGCGCCGAGGATTTTATTGTTGCGGGCGATCAGATGGACCGTAACATTTTTCAGCGGTTCGGCCGAATTCAGGGAGCGGACCATGACATGCAGTCCGTCCTTGCCCTTAAAGGACATTAGGCCCATATCGGAAACCAGAAGCCACTGGCTGGCCTGGTTTTTCTGCCGATACCGCCAGTCGTTCTCGCCTTCTTTCTTCGGTTCGCGGGCAATCAGGACATAGACGCCATTTTCCTTTTTCGTCATCATATCGCTTATGGGCAGCAGGGTTTTGATCTCCCGGTTCCGCTCCCCGGCGATATCGATTTCTCCCTGCCAGACCAGGGCGCCGCTTTGCTGCCGGATGGCGTTGGCTTCATAACTGTTGAGATTTTGAAAAAGATTGTTTTGCGCGCCGTTAACCAGATTCCGGTCATGGATCAGATAAAGCTCCAGCTTCAGTTTTTCGACGTTGACCGTTGTCAGGGGCGCCAGATTGTCTTTGGTGCGGCTGATGACATAGCCGGCCTTGTCAAAAGAGGCGCGGCTTTGCCGGTCATGGATGGTGAAGCTGCGCCGCGTTCCCTGGTCAAGCAGGGTGTTGTTGGCCCCCTTCAGGCCCGGTTTGACCTCAACCTCATAGGTCGCGCCATACTCAAGGCCGTTGATGCAGATCCGGTCGTCGCTGAGGCTGACGTCAATGTCGGCAAGGGGCCGGTTTTTCCGGCTGACGACGACATAATCCTCCGCATGCTGGCCGGGTTTCAGCTTTTTGCTGAAGACGATGCAGGCGTTGGGCGCGACCTGCTCCACATTGAGCGCTATGTCGCGGACGGTGAGGAAGAAACGTTCGCGGATCACTTTCAACCGTCTTTTCGTCTCCTCATTGTCGTTGAGACGCAGGCTCAGGGCGAGCAGATTGAATCCTTGCCGCAACTCGCCCTGTTCCACATAGGATTCGCCCATCAGCCGCAGGGCGTCGGCCTGTTGCGGCCGGCCCGCGCCGCGCCGGTAGGCCATATAGGCCGCTGTCGCCGCATCCTGCAATCTGCCCTGATTGAGATAGTGACCGGCCAGGTTAAGCCACAGTGGCGCCCGTTTCGGAGTCTTCGCAAGGGTCAATTCACGGTAATAGTAACGCTGGAACTGTTTGCTGCTTTCGGGCAGGAACAGATCCTTCAGCAGATCGTCGATGTCGCTGTTATCCTGATCGCGTTTCAGCTTTTCCGCCCGCGCCGCCAGAAGCTTGAATTTCCGCAGCATTATATCGCCGTCCGCCGTCAGGTCGGGGACCTGGTAATCCTTGTCGATTTCCGGCGGCGTGGCATATTGCGCCGCATCGGCGTAAAGGGGCGTGAAAATCAACAGAATGAAAAGGCTTCTCAGCATTTTGGACATTTTGGCTCCCCGGCAGAAAGACATGAGATTTGGTGAACTGAGGATATAGTATAACAGTTATATTGGTCAAAATAAGACGTTGGTTTGACGGAATTATGAGTTATGTGCCGGGATAGAGGCGGTCCGGGTCTATTTCAACATCGCTGATGATGTCAGTGCCGTCCGCAGTGACCTCGTGAAAGAAACAGTTGCGTCGCCCGGTGTGGCAGGCGACCCCCTTCTGATCGACGAGCAAAAGCACGGCATCCCGGTCGCAGTCATAGCGAAAAGCCTTGAGGGATTGCATCTGGCCCGACCTTTCGCCTTTGCGCCACAGGGCGCCGCGCGACCGGGACCAGTAACAGACAATGCCGCTGGTCAGGGTTTCCCGGACGGACTCCGCATTCATCCAGGCCATCATCAGGATTTCGCCCGTGTCCTGCTGCTGGGCGATGGCCGGAATCAGGCCGTTCTCGGTGAAGGTTAAATTTTGCAGGGTTTCGGCGATTATGGCGTCGGGAATCGGCTTAAAAGTCTGGTTTTTCATGGCATCTGGCTCACGGGGCTTGTAAATTTCTGCAATTCAGGTCAATATTACGTTCAAGAGGGAAGCTATAACATATCAAGAAAAAGACAAAATGGTAATATCTATACACGCCCATAACCATGATAAATGCATTGAGGATGCGTTGGGCGCCGCCCGGGAGATTTGCGAATCCCGTGATACGCGCTTTACGCCGCTGCGCAGAAAGGTTCTTGAACTGGTCTGGACCGGTCATCGGCCGGTGACCGCCTATGAACTTCTTGATATGCTCAGCAGCGACGGCAAGAAACGGGTGGCGCCGCCGACTGTTTACCGGGCGCTGGATTTCCTGATGGAGGAGGGATTTGTCCATCGGCTGGAATCGCTGAACGCCTTCATCGGCTGTCCGGATCCGGCCCATAAACATCAGGGGCATTTCCTGATTTGCCGGGAGTGCCGGACAGTGACCGAAATCAACGACGCCAAATTGGCCGCCTATATCGCCAAGGCCGCCGACTGTCAGGGCTATAGCTGCGAAAACAGCATGCTGGAAATCATGGGCCTGTGCCAGGACTGCCAGAACTGTTAGGAATGACCCGCAATGATCGGGGGTTCAAGCATTTCACGCCATTTTCCGACCTAATTTCATAGCGAATTTATCATGCTCGAAAATACATCTCTTCTGATTGACCTGGAAAAAGTCAGCTTGTCCTTTTCGGGAAGTTCCGTCCTGGAGGATGTCAGCTTTTCGGTCAACCGCGGCGAGATCGTGACCCTGATCGGGCCCAATGGCGCCGGTAAAAGCACGGTGATGAAAATCGCCCTCGGCCTGATGGAGCCGGACAGGGGGCAGGTGCGGCGGACGGTGGGCATCTCCATTGGCTATATGCCGCAGAAAATCATGATTGAGGACATCCTGCCCTTGACGGTGCGGCAGTTTCTCAAACTGCGCCCCGGCACGACGGACGCCCAGGTGGCCGACGTCATGGCGCTGGTGCGCATCGCCCATGTGGCGAACAGCCCGGTTCAGCGGGTGTCCGGCGGCGAGATGCAGCGGGTGCTGATGGCCCGGGCGCTTCTGGGCAATCCGGATTTGATTGTCCTTGATGAGCCGGTGCAGGGGGTGGATATTACCGGACAGGAGGAGCTTTACCGGTTGATCAGCCTGATCCGTGACGAAAAAAACTGTGGCGTGCTGTTGATTTCCCATGACCTTCATATGGTGATGGCGGGCACCGACAAGGTGGTCTGCCTGAACCGGCATATATGTTGCAGCGGCGCGCCGGAAAGCATTCTGGACCATCCGGAATATCATGCGCTGCTCGGCCATCGGGGCGACGCCATCGCCCTTTATAGCCATCAGCATGATCACCATCATGACAGCCACGGCAATGTGGTCCGTGGCGACCATGGGGAGGCCTGCGACCATGATTGACGAATTTATCCTCAACGCCCTGCTGGCGGGAATTCTGGTCGCGATGGCGGCCGGGCCGCTCGGCTGTTTTCTGGTCTGGCGCAGAATGGCCTATTTCGGCGACACCATCTCCCATTCCGCCCTGATGGGCGTCGGGCTCGGCGTAGTTTTCGGCACCGCCAGTCCGTGGGTGATCGTCATCACCTGCGCCATCGTTTCCTGGGTGCTGCTGCTGTTGCAGCGCGGCGGGAAATTCTCGACGGATACTCTGCTCGGCATTCTGGCCCACAGCGCCCTGTCCGTCGGATTGATTGTCATCGCCCTGCAGGAATCCCTGCGTCAGGACATGATGTTTTTCCTGATCGGCGATATTCTGGCCATTGATGACGAGGCGATCATGGGCATCGGACTTATGACGGTCGTCGCCCTTGGCGGACTGGTCTATATCTGGAAATCGCTGTTGTCGATTACGGTGCATGAGGATCTGGCCCGGGTGGAAGGGGTCAATGTCCTGCAAACCAAGATCATCTATATGCTGCTGATCGCGCTGCTCGTCGCCTTCGCCATGAAGGTGATCGGCGCGCTGTTGATCACTTCGCTGATGATTATCCCGGCGGCGGCGGCGCGCAACATCGCCCGGTCGCCGGTTCAGATGGCGCTCTATTCAATGGGGGTCGGCATGTTGTCGGTGATCATGGGTATTATGACGTCAAGCCTGTGGGATCTGCCCGCCGGGCCGTCGATCGTGCTCGCGGCCCTGATTCTGTTCCTGATCGGCCGGTTGTTGCCCGGCAGCGTCCGGATATAGCGCATTTCGCGGCAGTCACCGATTTACAGGGCGGCGTTGAACCGCGCAAAACCCCGCTCCAGGTCGGCGATCAGGTCATCGGCGTCCTCCAGCCCGATATGGAGCCGGATCACGGGGCGGCGCGCGTCCCAGCCGGTGGCGGTGCGGTTCCTGTCCAGGCCGTAATAGGTCAGGATCAGGCTTTCATAGCCGCCCCAGCTGAATCCCATCTTGAAATGATCCATGCCTTCCATCAGGGCGGTGGTGGCCGGCTTGGAGGCCTGTTTGAGGACAAAGGAAAACAGGCCGTTGGCGCCGGTGAAATCCCGCTTCCAGAATTCATGCCCCGGGCAGCTTGCGAGCGCCGGGTGGCGCACATGATCGACTTCCGGTCTGGTCTCCAGCCATTTGGCGACCTTGAGAGCGCTTTGTTCATGCTGTCTCAGGCGCAGTTTCAGGGTCCGGATGCCCCGGAGCGCAAGATAGGCGTCATCGGGCGCCGCGCAGTAGCCCATCTGGTAGGACATATCGCACAGCTGTTCCTTATATTGCTGGTGGGTCGAGACCGTGCCCAGCATGGCGTCGGAATGGCCGACGATATATTTGGTGGCGGCGTGGATGGAGAAATCGACCCCGTGGTCAAAGGGCCTGAAATGGAGCGGGGTCGCCCAGGTGTTGTCCATCATCACCAGCGCGCCCTTGTCATGGGCGGCCTTGGCGATGGCCGGAATATCCTGAACCTCCATGGTGATCGAACAGGGGGACTCGACGAATATGATCCGCGTATTGTCCCGGATCAGGCCGGCGATGCCGGCGCCGATCATCGGGTCGTAGAATGTCGTCTCGATCCCCATTTTTTTCAGCAGTTTGCCGGCCAGTCCGCGGGACGGCTCATATACGCCGTCCGCCATCAGGATATGGTCGCCGGCTTCAGCAAAGGACAGGATCGCCCCGGTGATCGCCGCCAGGCCCGACGGATAAAGATAGCAGGCGTCCGCCCCTTCCAGCTCGCACATGGCCTGTTCGAGGGCGAAGGTGGTCGGGTTGCCCCGCCGGCCGTAATAGGGCACGCCGTCGTGACGCCGGGCGACGGCGCGCTTCAACTCGCGGACCGTATCAAAGGTGATGGTCGACGTATGATAGACCGGCGTGTTCACCGCGCCGTGGGTATAGGTCTTATCGCGCCCGGTGGCGGCAATTCTGGTGTCTTCTTTCATCGTACTCCTAACTGACCGGCGTGTCCGGGTGGCTGCCCCATTCGCTCCAGGAGCCGTCATAAAGCGCGTTGTCCTTATGGCCGATCAGATAGAGGCCGAGCGACAGCACGGAGGCGGTAATGCCGGAGCCGCAACTGGTGACAATGGGTTTTTTCAGATTGATGCCGGCGGATTCGAAAATCCGGCGGATTTCCTGCGGTGATTTAAACGTGCCGTCCTCTTCATTCAGAAGCAGCTTGAAACAGATGTTGTAGCTGCCGGGGATGGAACCGCTTCTCATGCCTTCCCGCGGTTCGGGCTCCATGCCCTGAAATCGTCCCGGCGCCCGGGCGTCGACGACCTGTTCCCGCTGATGGTTGAGGTTTTCCAGCATATGCTCGAGGTCGCGAACCCTGGTGGTGTTAAAACGGGCGGTGAAATGGCGCAGGCGGGGGATCGGCGGAATATCCTCGATCGGGCGATGTTCCTTTTTCCATTTCTGGAAACCACCGTCCAGAATGGCGACATCCCACAGGCCATACGCCTTGAGCATGAACCAGACGCGGGCGGCGCTGCGAACATCGCTGTTGTCATAGATGATCACCCGGTTGCCGTCGCCAATGCCCAGCTTGCGCATCCGGCTCGACATCTTTGCAGAGCTTGGCAGCATATGGGGCAGCGAACTGTCCAGATCGCACACCTCGTCAATATCAAAAAATACGGCGCCGGGGATATGGGCCGCCTTATATTCATTGCCGGCATTGCGGTCACTGCCCGGCATATGCCAGGTGGCGTCGACAATCCGGATATCCGGGGCGGACAGATGGGTTTCCAGCCATTCGGTGGTGACGAGAGCGGGCGCAGTGTCAGACATGGTGAGTTTCCTTCAAGGCAGCGTTTTATATCACGATCACTTCAATATATTACAACCAGTCCGGATAGGGTAGCCCCTGTTGTTTTAAAAATTCCGGATTGAATATCTTGCTTTGGTAACGGGTGCCATAATCACACAACAGGGTGACAATGGTATGACCGGGCCCCATTTCTTTCGCCAGGCGAATGGCCGCCGCCACATTGATGCCGGAGGAGCCGCCCAGGCACAGCCCCTCATATTTCAACAGGTCAAAAATGACCTCCAGCGCTTCGGCGTCGGGGATCTGGCAGGCGTCGTCGATCATCACATCCTCCAGATTGGCGGTGATCCGGCCCTGACCGATGCCTTCGGTGATCGAACTACCTTCGGCTTTCAGTTCGCCGTGCCTGTAATAATGATAGAGCGCCGCGCCCATGGGATCGGCGAGGACGATTTTAACGTCCCGGTTTTTCTCCTTGAGCGCCATCGAGACGCCGCCAAGAGAGCCGCCGCTGCCGACGGCGCAGGTGAAGGCGTCGACCTTGCCGTCGGTCTGACGCCAGATTTCCGGGCCGGTGGTCTCATAATGGGCCTGACGGTTGGCGATATTGTCGAACTGATTGGCCCAGATGGCGCCGTTGGGCTCCGTTTGGGCGATCTCCGCGGCCAGCCGGCCGGAATAGCGGACATAATTGTCCGGATCCTTATAGGGCTTGGCCGGCACCAGGCGCAGGTCACAGCCGCAGAGCCGCAGCATATCCTTTTTTTCCTGGGACTGGGTTTCCGGCATGACGATGATGGTTCTGTAACCCAGGGCGTTGGCGACCAGGCCGAGGCCGATACCGGTATTACCGGCGGTGCCTTCGACAATGACGCCGCCCGGTTTGAGCAGACCTTTTTGCTCGGCGTCGCGGATGATATAGAGCGCCGCCCGGTCCTTGACCGAGCCGCCGGGATTAAGGAATTCCGCCTTGCCCAATATGGCGCAGCCGGTCTCCCGGGAAGCTTTTTCAAGTTTGATCAGGGGCGTATTGCCGATGACGCCCACAAAACCGTCTTTAATATCCATAAAAAATTCCCTGCATTATTATGGAATTAAATATAGGGAAGGCCAAATTAAGATACAAGTTTGGCGCGGTTTTTTTGGAATAAAACTTCTTCCCGGACATTCTGCACCGACACCTGGGCGGAGAGTTTCTGCAGGATGATCGCCTGTTCGTCGGGGCTCAGGCCGCTGACATGGACGTCAATGCTCAGATTGCCTTCGCGAAAGGCGGCGGTCCTGTATTTGCTGACCCGCACCAGGTCAGGGGTGATATTGCGCAGGGCGAACAGCTCCAGCACGCGGGGCAGCGCCCCCGGATGGGCGTCGGCGGTGACGGCGTAATGGACGGTGGTGGATGATAAACTGATAAGCGTCGACATGGCGCGCTCCTCTAGACAAATATGAATGGATCAAATTGGAAATCGTCAGCAGACGACTATCGCCCGGCCTTAACAAAAGACCGGGGTCATAATTCGACACATTCGCATTCGTATAGAGGCAATCTGTTTCATAAGGATCAGCTTTACCCGCTATGAGCGGAAAAGTCAATAATGACAAAGGACAAAAAATGCTATAGTGAAGCGCATAGGAAGTTACAGAATATGGCAGGATCATTATGACCAAGGAAATATACCAGGGCTTGTCGCAGCTCGGCAAGGACGTCAAGGCCCCGGCCAGCCCGCAAGAGGCCCGGCTGGACCGGGTGCCCAACCCGCGGCCCCATTCGGATTATTTTGTCCGTTTTACCTGCCCGGAATTTACTTCGCTCTGTCCGGTGACCGGCCAGCCCGACTTCGCCCATATCGTGATTGACTATGTGCCGGGGGATCATCTGGTGGAAAGCAAATCGCTGAAACTTTACCTGCAGTCTTTCCGCAATCACGCGGCCTTTCATGAGGATTGCACGGTCGGCATCGGTGAGCGGCTGGTTGAGGAGCTGAAGCCCAAATGGCTGCGCATCGGCGGCTACTGGTATCCGCGCGGCGGCATCCCGATCGACGTCTTTTACCAGACCGGCAAGCCGCCGGAAAATGTCTGGATCCCGGATCAGGGCGTGCCGACCTATCGCGGCCGGGGCTAGGCTTATTTCTTAAGCATGACCCGTCCTGAAATAAGTTGACAGTGAGGAGGCTTATGATGAAGGAACGCGAGCAGATCAGGCGTCGCCGCAGTCAGTGGGACTATTCAACCCTTTAGGGAAATAATCGTCTATTTTACCAGCCCAGCGGCGATTGCGTTCGTATAAAAACGCTTCTTTAATGGAAACCTCATGACCTGCACCCTTTAATTTCTTCCAGTTTTGAGTAGAATCTGTCAACAGGTAACAGACAATGAAACACCGTCAATTTACCGAAGAGCAGATTATCAGGATACTGAAGGAGCAAGAAGGTGGCGTGCGCACGGGGGATATTTGCCGCCGTCGCGGGATTGCCGAGAGTATCTTTTATATATGTGCGGCACGCGCTTGTTGCTTAAAACTACGACATTCCGGCACTATTTTGTATTGTTTCGGGTTTCTTTGACAGAGCCTGGTTAACCGCCAGCGTGATCTCGGTGTCCGCTGTGCGGCACAATTTTTAGGGGACGGAGCTATAATTTTTCAAACAAATGGGTTATAGATGTTTCTTCCCGCCTCAGGGTCCATCAAATTGGATTGGGCGGCCGCATGATCTGTCGTTTTTAGGGGAATAAATGATGAAAATCACATTATATAGAACCATATATAGAGCCACAATCATGACCGGTGGACTATTGTTGGCCTCTGTTGCTGTGAATGCGCAGTCAGGTGATGGGTCCGGTGACATCCATGTCCATATTGCTTCCGAACCAACCTATGCTCAGATATTTAAGGAAAATATTCGCGTTGCTGTTGCTAATCACCCGCGCATCGCCTCTGCGATTGCGGCGCGCGACAGTCTTAAATATCAGCAAAAAGAAGCTGAAGCCGCCCTTTACCCGCAACTGGATGTGGGACTGTCCGGCCGGCATCGTATGCTGGAAAGTTTTGAGGACAGATTCGACAATATAACCGAAAGAAGCCGGCGCAAAACATCCGCCAATGCGAGTATAACGGGCAGCCAACTGCTTTATGACGGAGGGGAAACCTTCAGCCGCATCAACAGCGCGCGCCATGCCTTTGGCGCCGCTCATGGCGAGTATACCCTGGAGACCTCCTCCGTTGCCCTGATCGCCATTGAAGCCCATTATCAAGTGCTTTACCACCGCCAGCGGGTCAGATTGCATCAACAGAATGTGGATCGTCACCTGAATATACTGCAAAAGGTGAAATTACGCTATACAAGCGGTCGCGGCTCCAACCGGGATGTCGCCCTGATGGAGGCTCGCCTTGCCAGCGCAGAAGCCGACGCCATCGGGGCCAGAAAGGATATGGAGACCTCAACCAGCCAATATGAAGAGATATACGGTTTTTTTCCGGAGAACCTGCAACGACCGGAATTTTCACTGAATATTCCCGACAGTGAGGTCAAGGCGTTGCAACAGGGTCTGTTGAACAACCCGGCCCTTTCCGTCGCCACATCGCGCACCATGGCCGCAAAGGAAACTATGATGGCGGAAAAGCAGACGCGCCTGCCCCGTCTGTCCATGGAGCTCGCCGCGACGAAATATGACCTTGAAAGGGGAAATAATGATTATGATGTGACCGGCAGGCTGGTGATGAATTATAATCTTTACAGTGGCGGCGCGCGATCGGCCCGCATCTCGCGGTCCCTGAAAAATTATGAACGCAGCCGGCACGACGAAGCCAACGTCCAGAGGGAGATCACACGCGCCATTAAAATCGCCTACCAGAATATGCTCACTCAAAAGCGCCGGGTGAGCGCCCTGAAAAAAGCCCGCGATGCGCACAAACGTAACAGAGACCAGTTTCAGGAACAATTTGAGGCGACCGGGGGTAATCTTTTGTCTCTGCTTGAAGCGGAAAGAGACTATCATCTGTCCCGGGAAAAATATCTCGGCAGCATCATTGAAAATGACATATTCAATTACCGCGCACTGGATGCCATGGGAATGCTCCTGCCCATATTAAATATCCGGCTGAAGAAAGGCGCCTTATGACGGATTATACGGGGAAAATAATACAGGACCATTGGTTCTGGAGCGCCTTCAGGCAGAATGGGTGGACCTATGGCCAGATCATCCTGGCGGCGGTGATGATCAATTTCTTTTCGCTGGCCAGTTCGATTTTCATCATGACGGTGTATGACCGGGTTATTCCCAATAATGCAGTTGACAGTCTGATTGCTCTTTGTATTGGCATGATCATTGTGATCGGCTTTGATTTCCTGCTTAAATTTTTGCGGGCTTATTTCATTGATGCCGCGGGTCAAAAAGTCGACCTGAAAGCCGCGAAGGGCATCTTTGACCGGATTATGAAATTGAAGCTGGCCACCCTGAGGGGGTCAACGGGAGGGTTGGTTAACACGGTGCGGGAATTTGAGTCCCTGCGTGATTTTTGCACCTCGGCGACTTTGGCGACGGTGGTCGATATTCCGTTCATTTTGCTGTTTATATTTGTCATCTATATAATTGGCGGGCCGCTTGCGATCGTGCCGGCCCTGGCGGTGCCGCTTGTTTTGATTGTCGGTTTTGTGATCCAGCCCTTTCTCTCGCGTTTTTCCAGGGAAGGCCTGCAACAGGGGCACAGCAAGCAAGGGACGTTGACGGAAATGGTGTCCGGTCTGGAAACCTTGAAAAGTTTGGGGTCGGATAAATTATTTCATGAGCGCTGGAAGCAAGCGGTGGAAAACCATTCCAACATAAGCTTGAAATCCCGAATGTTTAGCCAGATCGCAATCAATAGCGCAGCCTCTGCGCAGCAATTAACCCAGATTGGCATTGTCGCCTTTGGCTTTGTTTTGATTATGGAAGGGGAGTTGTCCATTGGTGGCCTGATTGCCTGTGTCATCATCTCCGGAAGATGCCTTGCGCCGCTTGGTCAATTGGCCAATCTGTTGACGCGCTATAATCATGCGAAAACCGCCTATGGGGCTCTTGATAAACTGATGCGGGAACCAAATGAGGATGTTGGCGACCGCGACTTCATTCGGCGGCGGAAGCTGAAAGGGAAAATTGAATTTAAAAATGTGACTTTTAAATATCCGGGGCAGCCGATGCGTGTTCTTGATGATATTTCGTTTACGGTCAAGGCGGGCGAGAAAATAGCTCTTTTGGGAAAAATCGGCTCGGGAAAAAGCACTATTCTGCGATTGGCGGCGGGATTATATAGCCCGGATGATGGCGCCGTTCTGATGGATGATACCGATATTCGACAAATCACCCCCGATGATGTTCGAAAAAACATGGCCGTGGTGCTTCAGGATATCTTCCTTTTTTCAGGAAGCATCAAGGAAAATATCACCATGGGCCATGCGGAAATAAGGGATGAGGATATTCTCCATGCGGCAACAGTCAGTGGCTTGCAGGATTTTCTCGGCGCGTTGCCGAACGGCTATGATATGAAGTTGCGGGACAGGGGGGAGGGCCTTTCCGGAGGACAAAAACAGGCTCTCGCCATTACCCGCGCTTTGGTGCGGCAGGCGCCTGTTATTATGATGGATGAGCCGACCAGTGCGATGGATACGAATTCGGAAAATCAACTGATTTCCCGGCTCAAAAAGGAACTGGATGGACGAACGCTACTGGTTGTTACCCATCGACCAAACATGTTGCAGCTTGTGGATCGAATTGTCATACTCGATCACGGTAAAATTGTTGCAGATGGGCCAAAGGAGGATGTTTTGAAAATCCTGACGCCAAAAGGGGACAAAACCATTCCCAATATTGTCAGGAAGGGGTAGGGGATGTTGAAGCCAAAAATTGCCGCCAATATTCTGCTGCTCAGCATATTTGGGTTTTTTATCTTTTTTCTTCTTTGGGCTTCCCTCGCGGAGTTGGACGAGGTTACGCGGGCGACGGGCCGCATCGTTCCCAGCAAGCAAATCCAGGTCGTTCAAAATTTGGAAGGAGGCATCGTCAAGGAAATTTTATTTCATCAGGGGGATACGGTGAAGAAGGGGGATGTCCTGGTCAAACTTGACCAGACCCAATTTAATGCGGACTTCAACAGAAATGAAGAAGAATATTTTTCGCTGATGGCGATGATTATCCGGCTTGAGGCCGAAAGCCAGTTTAGGCAATTGCTATTCCCGCCGCAATTTGCAAAAACTCATGCAAATACGGTAAGGCGGGAAATAAATTTGTTTAATGCCCGCCGGGCGGAGTTTGAGGCTTCTCTCAATAGCCTCAAGGCGCGATTGAAGAAAATAGAACAGGAAAAAATAGAAGCGGAGGTTAGCCTTGTTGGTGCAGAATCCGGGGAACGGTTGGCCCGGGACGAGGTTGAGTTACTCGCGCCCTTGGTTAAAAAGGGGATCGAGCCCCGCATGGAGCTTATCCGTGCAAAACAACGCCTGACACAGGCGGAAGGGGATCATAAGAAAGCCAAATTAGGCATTGAGAAGGCCGGGAAGTCCGTGGAGGAAGTCCATCTTCAGATTGAGGCGGCGCGACAGAAATTTCGGGCGGACGCCTTGACGGAGCTCAATGATTCCCAGACGCGTCAGAACAAGCTGACTGACGCCATGCCTGCGTTGTCCGATAAGGTTAACCGGACAAGCATTGTTGCCCCGACAAATGGCATTGTCAACCGCGTGCTCATTACCACCATTGGCGGAGTTGTCAAGCCGGGAATGCCGATTGTGGAGCTCGTCCCCTCGGATGACACCTTGCTTGTTGAGGCTGAAGTTCAACCGGCGGATATTGCTTTTCTCTATCCCGGGCAACCTGCGCGGGTGAAGCTTACCGCCTATGATTATTCCCGATACGGTTCGCTTGACGGACATGTGGAAAAGATCAGTGCCGACGCCATCATGAATGAACAAAAACAATATACTTATATCATTCAGATTAGAACCGCCAAGAATACCCTTCCCTCGACGGATGGCGCACTGCCGATATTACCGGGAATGGTGGCTGAAGTGGACATCCTGAATGGTAAAAAATCCATATTGCGCTATTTGATGAATCCAGTCCTCAAATTGAAGGATAACGCGTTTCGCGAACGCTAACAGGGTGCTGAAAAAATCTCGCCATTTATGGCATATTGTGATTCACTGTTTCCAAAGATTTATGAGAGTGTTTTATACGCGGTGATGACAAGAGTTCCGGGGCATCAACACCCGGTATAACAAGACTGACACAAGCTATGAGGCCACCTGGGATATCGCCGCGATAATCATAGAATTACGCTAAATGCCCAACAGATCCTGGTCACCCGCTTCCGGAATTTCTGACATAATCCGGTGTGTTTTGCGCCCCTTTTGGCGGAAACGTTTGACGGAAGCAAGGATTTGATCGGCTGACTTGACCCATTTGCAGGGTTTCGGGTTTTCGTTATGGATATCAATGAAAGCCCGAATATCGTCTTCCGGCGCCTTGACCGAGCTGTGTAGCCCGCGCCTGATCTGCTTATTCGCCAGTTCCGCAAACCAGCGCTCGACCTGGTTGAGCCAGCTTGCCGAGGCGGGGGTGAAATGGATGTGGTAACGGGGTCGCCGCGCCAACCAGGCCCGGACCTATTTGGTTTTATGCGTCGCATAATTATCCATGATCAAATGGACATCCAGATCAGACTCCGCATTTGCATCTATCTCTTTGAGGAAGGATAAAAATTCCTTTGAGCGATGTCGCTTGTAGCATTTGCCGATCACATAGCCGGTTGCCACATCCAATGCCGCAAACACTGTCCTTGATCCAAAATTTGAAAGCTCATATCAAGAACACCCTGTTTTTTATTCTCAATCAAAATTGATACTATCCTATTGGTTATAAAAACAAAACAGGGATAACGTTAAAACCTGGTGAGATATGCGGGATAACGGAAACGGGATACAAATCGCTCTTTCTGGCAAAAGAAAAACTGGATGAATACGGTGGAGTAGCTCCATATGTCTGTTGCTGGCTTGCTCACGAAGCCACTCAATATACTTGGCAATCGCGAAAACGTGATACCCGTCAGTATTCATTCTTTGGCTGAAGAAACAATTGTATTCAAGAACTAAATATGTCGATAAATATTGACATAATTTTATATATCCATTAGTCTGGACATATGGATATACAAGAAGCAATTACCATGTTCGATGCACTCTCTCAGGAAACCCGACTGAGAGCGTTCCGTCTGCTCGTGCAGGCTGGTCCCGATGGTCTGGCCGCTGGCGTGCTGAGCGACGAACTGGGCACGCCGCACAACACCATGTCATTTCACCTTAGCCACTTATCGAATACTGGGATTATTTCCTCACGTAAAGAGGGGCGTTCGGTAATTTACTCCGCGAATTTTGATATGACTCGCGATCTGATCGTTTTCATGGTCAAGGATTGCTGTAGCGTCGAATTTGCCAACATCCGTGAAGATAAAAAAGCCGGATGTTCGATTATCGAGCTTGCGAATTGCTGTGAACCCAGAACGAATACCAAAGATTAAAAAAAGGGCAATTTAATGAAACGAATGCATATTCATGTTGGCGTCGAAAACCTCGAACAAAGCATTAAGTTTTACAACGTACTCTTTGGTGCGCAGCCTGTTAAAACCAAAACGGATTATGCCAAGTGGATGTTGGACGAACCCCGCATTAATTTCGCCATATCGACTCGCTCAGGTAAAACAGGTGTGGATCACCTTGGTTTACAGGTAGACGAAGACAATGAACTCGAAGCCCTGCGCGATCGGCTCAAAAGCGCTGATATGTCCGTTTTTGATGAAGGCGAGACAGTTTGCTGCTACGCCCGTTCCGACAAGTCCTGGGTAGAAGACCCCTCCGGCATTGCATGGGAAGCCTACAAAACGATGGAAGACGTTCAGTTATTCTCTGCGTCTTCTGCATCAGAGGAGGGGGCGTGCTGCGCACCCGAAACTACAGGCTGTTGCCCCTGATGAAAAGTGTTCTTGTTCTATGCACGGGGAATTCCTGTCGCTCGGTCATGGCCGAAGCGCTCATTAATTATTTGGGTGAAGGACGATACAAAGCCGTGAGTGCAGGCAGCTTTCCTGCTGGCTATGTCCACCCCAAGTCTATCGAGACGCTGGAGCGTCATGGCGTCAATGCAGGCGAACCTCGGAGTAAATCGTGGGACGAATTCAAAAACCGGAACTTCGATCTGGTCATAACAGTCTGCGATCAGGCTGCCAGTGAAAGCTGTCCGATATTCTTGGGTAAATGCGAAAAGAAACACTGGAGCACGCCTGACCCCGCTCAAGCAGAAGGCATGGACGGAGAAATAGAAAAGGCATTTGATGATGCGTTTCAGATGCTGAAAGACCGGATAGAGAAAGAACTGTTATGAGTACTGATACGACATCGCCGATGGGATTGTTTGAGCGCTATCTGTCATTGTGGGTTGCACTTTGCATTGCGGCTGGCGTCGGTTTGGGCGTTGCGTTGCCGAACTTTTTTGAGGCCATCGCGGGAATTGAATACGCCAGTGTCAATCTGGTGGTTGCTGTATTCATCTGGGTGATGATCTATCCCATGATGGTCAACGTCGATTTTGCTTCTCTGAAAGATGTTGGCAAAAAGCCCAAAGGCTTATGCATAACCCTCGTCGTAAACTGGCTGATCAAGCCCTTTACCATGGCGGCGCTCGGGATTTTTTTCTTCGAATATATATTTGCCGGATTGGTTGACCCGCAAACGGCCAAGGAATACATCGCCGGAATGATCTTGCTTGGCGTTGCTCCCTGTACTGCAATGGTTTTTGTGTGGAGCCAGCTTGTCCGTGGCGATGCTAATTATACATTGGTTCAAGTCTCCATCAACGACATCATCATGGTGTTCGCCTTTGCCCCGATAGCGGCATTTCTGCTAGGCGTCACGGACATTGTTGTGCCTTGGGAAACCCTATTGCTTTCCGTTGTGCTCTACGTCGTCATTCCTCTCGCGGCTGGTTACATGACCCGCAAGATACTGGATGGTTCCGGCAATGATGCGCGAATCAACAGTTTTACGGCTAAGGTCAAGCCGTTTTCTATCATGGGACTACTGGCCACAGTGGTTTTGTTGTTCGGCTTTCAGGCCCAGACCATCTTGGATAAGCCTATGGTCATTGCTTTAATCGCCATCCCGCTGCTGATCCAAAGCTATGGGATTTTCGTCATCGCGTATGGTTGGGGGTATCTATGGCGTGTGCCATTCAATACAGCCGCTCCGGCGGCTCTCATTGGCACGTCGAATTTTTTTGAGCTGGCCGTCGCGGTTGCAATCAGCCTGTTTGGCCTGAACTCCGGTGCAGCTCTTGCAACTGTGGTAGGCGTTTTGGTTGAAGTACCTGTCATGCTTTCCCTTGTCGCAATCGCCAACCGAACGCGCCAGAATTTTAGGACTGGGTCATGACGTAAGGTGTCGTGGTCAATTATGTCCCCATTTTCCGAAGGGCGGCGCGGCGCAGCAAAAAGCGACTAACACTGTCCTTGATCCAAAATCTGAAAACCGCATCTCAAATACATCCTGTTTTTTACCCTCAACCAGAAATGATACTATCTCATTGGTTATAAACATAAAACAGGGATAACGTCAAAAACTGGTGAGATATGCGGGGTTAACGGTCCGATAACTCATTGTAAATCGAAAATAGGGTCATATAGCTTGTTTTATGATTTCAGGTGGGAAGCGATGACAATGGTATGATATTGTTTTCATGTTGATTTAGTAGCATAGTCTGTTGGTAAAGTTAATGTATCAAGCCCTTCGCAAATATTCTATAACAAATGGACGAGACAATGATCGTATCGATCGCGGCGATGGAGCTTATGCTGAAAATATCATTCTGGGCCAGGAGCCCCATGCCGATCGCCAACCCCCAGGCCAGGAAGGCGGCCAGATTTATCGGAGCCTCTTTGGCCAATGTCTCCACATCACATCGTGATTTGCGTATCACAAGGGTTTCAATCACATAAATACTCGCCACCGGCGGGATGGCGATACCCAGAAGCAGCAGAAAATTCACCAGATGCTCCTGAATATCCAGGAAGGCCATCGCCGTGCCGATCACACCGATACTGACGATGATCTGCCACAGATGAACCCGCGTGAAGATGGTCGCCAGAGACAGGGCCGATGAATAAAGCGACAACACATTGCTCGACCAGGATCCCAGCAACAGCAACAGAAAAGCCGGAATACCGATCCCCAGCAGGATCATGATTTTCACCAGATCCTGCTCTCCCGTGGCGATTCCCGGAATGGCGGACAATATCATGACGACGGGGAAGGAAATCCCCAGGGCGAAAAACACCGACCACAGGGCATGGCGGTTGCTTTTGGCGAAACGGCTGTAATCCGGTTGAATGACCACCCCGACGATATAGCTGCCGATGACGGCGGAGACAGCCTCGGCAAAGCTGATCCCCTCTCCCGCCGCACTGGTCATATCCCAGGCGACGATCTGTCCCGCCGCCAACTGGGCGGCATAGACGAGGAAAAACATCATGAAGGGCACCAGTATCATGGCGAGTTTATCGATGCCCTTGAAACCGGAAATGGTCACCGCACACATCAGAAAACTGCCTCCGATAATATACAGGCTCACGGGATAGGACCGGCCGCTCAGGTCCATCACCGTCAGGTCCATCGCCTGAGCGAAGACATTCATGGTCACCCCGTACCAGCCAATCAGCGCCAGGGCGATAACAAAATTCACCACCCGGGCGCCGACCCGCCCGAAAGCAAACTCCACCAGCATATAGGTGGACAGGTGACTGCGGGCGCCGGACAGGCTGGTCAGCGCTCCCATAACCCCCAAGATGAAACAACCGATGGCAAAGGCCGGAATGGCCTTCGACAGGCCGAGACTGCCGCCGATATTGGCCGACATCAGGTAAACCGGAATGCCGATCGTACCGCCGATCACCACCATGGCGATATGAATGCCGGACAGGGTTTTCGCCTGGGGTACCGGATTACGGGAATAATCATCCTGCGCCATACTGGTTTCCGGATTTTGCGGAATGACTTGTTCCGCCCTGAGTGTCCTGCTCTCCTGTCTTGCCACCCGATTAAATCCATTCCATGTTATAAAATTTACGCGCCTGATCCCTGGTGACATAGCCATTCTTGATGTCACTCAGGATTTTTTCCTTGGGCCGTTTCAGGGGATCGCCATAACCGCCGCCGGTGCCGGTCATCAGGCGAATGATCTCGCCTTTCTCGACAGGAACCGTCGTGCACATATGATGCCTTTCCTCTGAGCCATCCTTGCGCAGGATCAGGGCATAATTGTTGGAGCCTTCCTGACCGCCGTTCATCGGCCACGGTCGGGAAATCGTTTGCGACGCCGCATAAGTCAGATAGGCGATATCGGACGTCACCCGGTAATCGAGCACGACCCCCTTGCCGCCGCGATATTCGCCGGCGCCGCCGTCTTCGTCATGAAAGGCATATTGCTCGATCTGAACCCCGTATCGACTTTCAAATAATTCGGTCGGGATATTGAAGGTTTCACCGTTGGCGCAGCAGAACTGGCCGCTGTCGCCGTCCATGCCCTGACTGGCGCCCCAGCCGCCGACCAAAGGTTCTCCCATGACGAAAAGATCACCCGTATCGGGATGCATGCCGCTGAGGAAGGTTGCCCCGACACTGCGCTGATGACCGGCCGGCAAGCGATCCGGCATCACCGGCGCCAGCGCCTTCCACATCACGTCAATCGCCGTAATCAACGGCTCGTAATAGAGCGAGACCGGCGCCGGCGACTGGGCGCTGATGATGGTTCCCGGCGGACAGATGATCTCAAGGGCCCGGAAACAGCCGCCATTGGCCGGAATTTCCGAGTCCGTCACCGCCTTGAACAGACAGCGCGCGCCGGTGACAAGCCCGGTATAGGAACAGTTGATCGGCCCCATCACCTGCGGATCAGTGCCGGTATAATCGGCAACCATCCGCCCGCCTTCAATCGTGACTTTAACCTTGATCGTAAAGGGACCATTGCCCAGACCGTCATCCTCTACGATGCTCTCGGCCTCATAAACGCCCTGAGGAAGTTTTTTAAGCTCCGCCTCGGTCATCCGCTCGCCATAATCCAGCAGTTCATCCATGGCGAACAGGACCGACGGGCGGTCATATTTTTCGATCAGTTCCAATATTCTCTTGGCCCCGACCCGCGCCGCCGCGACGCCGGCGTGCATATCGCCGAGCGTGCTGTCCGGCAAACGGACGTTGGCTTCGATGATCCCGACAAGAGCGTCATTGATTTTACCTTCATTATAGAGTTTCAAGAATTTGAAATGCAGCCCTTCCTGATAAATTTCCGTGGCGCAGGTCGACACGCTGCCCGGCTGGGCGCCGCCTACCTCGGTCCAGTGGGCCTTGTTGACGGTAAAGGCGACCAGGGTATCCTCATGGAATACCGGCAGAATGATCACCACATCAGACAAATGCGTCCCGCCGCCGTGATAGGGGGAATTGGTGATAATCACGTCGCCGGGTTTGATATCGCCCGGGTTCGGATAATGCTCCAGCGTACTTTGCACCGCCGTATCCAGGGTCGCGAGAAAAGCCGTCACCCCATTGCCCTGCGCCAGCAGATTGCCCCGGGCGTCGGTGGCGCCAACGGCGAAATCGGTGGTTTCATAAATAATCGGGCTCATGCTGGTCCGGACCATGGCGTTGAACATTTCATCACCAAGCGCCACGAGGGAGTCCTTAATAATTTCAGTTGTAAAAATATCCATGATCAGGCTCCTTTTTCCGCAAAATTCAGATGAATGACATAATTCCCGAAGTCATCGACGCTGGCCCTGTGACCCGGGGAAATGACAAGGGTGGCCGAAGGTTCCTGAATGATCGCCGGCCCGGTAAAGGACATCCCCGGCTCCAGCTTCAGGCCGTCATAAACCACCGTCTGGTGGACGCCATGCTGATCGAAATCCACCTGCCGCTCATGCAGAATCGTGTCGCCGAGAGCACACCCGGTCACTTCTTTGCGGACAATTTCAGGCTTCGGCACTTCAATTTTCGCCACCAGATGAAAATTCACCAGTTGCACCACCGCATCCAGGCGATAGGTATACCGCTTCTCATGAGCCTCATGAAAATCGGCGATGGTTTTTTCAATATCCACCTGCGCTTGATCATCAACCGGCAAGGGCACCTTCACCGTATGTTCCTGCCCGGTATAGCGAAGATCGGCCAGATATTCGAATATCATCTTTTTGTTCCGGTCAACCCCATCCTGGCGATAATCGAGCGCCGCCTTGGCCTTTAGCGATTGAAAGACCTTGGCTATTTCCGGGGCATTCTGTTCGGTCACAAAAATCGGATGGGTCTGCAGATAATCCCGCCGCAGGTCGGTCAGCAACATCCCCCAGGCCGAAAAGACCGATGAGTTCACCGGCACAATCACTTTGGGAACCTTCAGTTCCTCGGCCAGCGCCACCGCATGCATGGCCCCACCGCCGCCAAAGGCGATCAGGGCGAAATCACGGGGGTCATAACCCTTGTTGGTCGACACCAGGCGCAGGGCGTTGGTCATATTGGCGTTGGCGATCCTGACCACGCCGCGGGCCGCTTCTTCAAGGGAGACATCAAGATCCGCCATGATCGGGGCGAAGGCCTTTTTGACCGCCGCCATATCCGGCTCCACTTCACCGCCGACAAAGCAGTTTTTATCGATACGGCCCAGAATAAGATTTGAATCCGTCGTTGTCGGCTTGTCGCCGCCGCGCCCGTAAGCCGCCGGTCCCGGCATGGCGCCGGCGGACTGCGGACCGACATGAAGCTTGCCGCCCTGATCCGTCCAGGCGATACTGCCGCCGCCGTTGCCGATTTCGACAATTTCAGATACCGGCGTCTGGATCGGATAGCCGGGGGATTTCGAATCCTTTTCGATGTAATATTCGGTGGTGACCTTGACGTCGCCCGCTTCGATCAGGGCGCATTTCGCCGTCGTGCCGCCAATATCCAGCACTACAAGATTTTCCTCGCCGATCATTTTTCCCAGATAGGCCGCGGCGAAAATCCCGCTGGCGGGACCGGACTCAACCATAGTGATCGGATTGTCCTTGGCGCTTTGCACGGTGGCGATACCGCCGTTGGACTGCATCATATAGGGATGTTCCCTGAAGCCGCCTTCCGCTAACTTCCGTTCCAGGGATTCAATATATTTCTGGGCTATCGGATGGACATAGGCCGAGAGGACCGTGGTGTTGGTCCGTTCATATTCGCGCCATTCCCGACTGATTTCACTGGAGGCGAGTACGGAGACTTCGGGCCAGAGTTTCTTGATCTCCCGCACCACCACAGTCTCGTTATCCGGATTGACATAGGAATGCAGGAAGCTGATGGCGATGGCTTCCACCCCTTCCGATTTGAGATATTCAAGCTGACCGGCGAGCGGCGACAGATCAACCGGCCTCTCCATTTCGCCCTTGTAATTGACCCTCTCGTCCAGTTCCAGCCGCAGATAACGATCGACGAAAGGCTTTGGCTTGCGAAAGTTGAAATTGAACAGGTCCGGCCGGTTGCCGCGGGCAATCTCCAGCACGTCGCGGAAACCCTTGGTGGTGATCAAGGCGGTCTTGACGCCTTTGCGTTCGGTCAGGGCGTTGATAATTACCGTCGAGCCATGGGCGAAGAAGGTCATGTCTTGCGGGTTCAAACCCATCTTATCAATGGCGTTCATCACGCCCTGCTCGAAATCGGGCGGGGTGGTATCGGCCTTGGCGATTTTTACCGGCCCGCATTTGCCCGTTGTTTCATCATAGTCGTAATAGACCAGATCCGTGAAAGTTCCCCCGACATCGCTTGCTGCACGCATAATCAATCCTTGTAATAGTTAGGGCCCGAGCCCTGAGCCTTATCCAAACAGAACATAAAAAACCCGGCCATTTTCAAAGGCCGTCGAGGCATGTTCCTCCCCGGCCGGGATATGGACCACATCCCCGGTCCGGCATTTGCATTTTCCTTCCGGCGTTTCCAGCAGGAAATCTCCCTCCAGAATGATCGAAATTTCATCCTGATCGTGAGCGGCCATTCCTTCGAGCGGATGGCGCACCCCGTCCTGGAAGCCGGCGACGCCCACCTTCAGGTTTGTCGTGGCGTCGCGGCGGGATTCTTCACCGATCAGTTCGAACAATTCGCTGATCTCCAATATGCCGGGGGTGAATTTTGTCGGATAGAGTTTCATTGGTTCAACCCTCCTGCCGGATAATGACGCTTGTTTCCGATGGGCGGCGCGGCCTGAAACAGACCGAAGGCCCGGATCTGATCTTCCGGTGGCGCCTCACTGCCCCATTTGCGGCTCGGCACCCAGCCGAACTGGCGTTTCAATCCGCCGAGATATTCCGCCGCCTTATAGGCCGCAATAATCGGATCGATGACCGGCACCCCGAGCTCTTCCTGAACTTTTTCCGCCAAGCCAAAGCTACAGGTACAGCCCAGAATCAGGGCCTCCGCCCGATCTTCCTCCACCGCCCGGCGACCGGCCTCAATAATGCGGAACGCGGTCAGTTCGCAATCCTGTTGCAGGTCATGAGCGGCAATATCTATCGACCGCATGGACGCCAGCCGCGCCCCATAGCCATAATGGCGAACCCGTTCGGTCATCTGGGCGCGCCATTTTTCCTGACCGATGATGACGGAGAAATTATTGGCCAGATTGGCCGCAATCTGCACACTTGCCTGACAGGGGGCGACGACGATCGCCTCACCGGATATTTCCCGGGCGTCTTCCAGCGCCGGATCATAAAAACAGCCGATGATCACCGCATCAAACCCCTGTTCGGCGGCATAGCGGGTAACTTTAACCGTGTCGCCGACAATCAGCGCCTCATAGGTCCGATATTCAAGGTTATTCATCCGGGCGTCCGATATGAAGGATACCACTTCCACCTCTACGCCAGGCGACTTGATGCTGTTGATATAATCCCCCATGGGCTGATCATAGTCGGGAAAACCAAGCGGGTTGATCCATAAAATACGCAATGCATCTTGCGACATTTTTCCATCCTTTTTGCTGCGCAGAGAAATCTCCTCTGCAGATAACCGGTGGTTTGGGAAGAGAATTCCCCTTCCCGAAACGCGATTTGAACTTAGAAGTTCACCCTGACATCAAGATGCCAGGTCCGCGGTATGGCCGGATGAGAGAATCCCCCCAGCACCCATTCGGAATTATAGGCTTCATCCGTCAGGTTGCGCACCGATCCCGTGACCGACCAGATGCCGTCCAGATCCTCAATCCCGATCCGGGCATTGATCAGATTGAGCGCGCTGCGATCCGTGGAATTTTCCGGATCCCAAAACTGCGCCCCGCGCCGTTCATAATCAACCCGCGCGATCAGCCCAAAGTCTTCCGTGATTTCCGTGCGATATTGCGCCCCGAGGTTCAACGTGGTTTTCGCCACATAAGGGGCCTGATTTCCGACCGTTGCCGGGCTCAGGGTATTGGCCAGAATTTCACTGTCCGTATAGCCAAAGGCGGCATAGATATCCAGACCGTCGCCCACATTGGCGACCGCTTCGATTTCGCCGCCCATCAGGCGAACTTCATCAATATTGACCAGGGCCTGGGCCCCGACCGCCCCGATGAAAACAAAATACAGCGGATTGGTTTTGGTATGGAAGGCGGCCGCATTGAGACGCAGGCGGTTATTCAGAAGTTCGCTTTTAAAGCCGATTTCATAGGTCTTGGTGATTTCCGCATCAACCGTGTCTTTCACCCCGGCGACACCGGTGCCAGCCGCCGCCGCGCCGACCCCGAACTGGTTATACTGACCACTGCGGAAGCCTTCCCCGTATGAGGCGTAGACATTGGCGTCCTCGGACACAGTATATTTCAGGGAAATTTTTGGTTGCAATTTGTTATAGGTCGCTTCCTGCTGGCAGTTCTGCAGACTATTGGCCGCACAACCCGCAGGTAATCCCGCCGTATTGAAGGGCGAAATATTCTGCACCCTTTTGTCTTCGTCATAGCGCAGCGCCACCGCCACTTCCAAATCCTCAGTCAGATCATAGGACGCGTTGCCGAACAGGGCCCAGGCCCGATTATCATTGTCATCGGCAATGAAAGACAGGGTTGGGTTGGTTATGCTGCCGAACTTTGGCAGTCTCTCAATGCGCTCAATGCCCTGACGGTTGTCATCGCCGGTGGTGCTGGAGATAAAACGGTTGGTTTCCAGATAATAGGCCCCGACCATCCATTGCAGCGGTGCGTCCGTGTTGGAGGCGATGCGGAATTCCTCACTCCAGGCGTCAATATCGACAAACTGGGTCTGCGTGCCGTCAAAGATCCCGAAGACATCAACCTCGTTGGTGTAGGGGAACTGATCCCCGGCGCCATATTCCATCACCCGGTTATAGGAAAAAATGTTGGTGAAGGTCACACCATCGGTATCATAAACCAGCTTCAGGGAAAGCTCGTCAATATCCCGTTCGTTAAAGCCCGGGTTATTGGCGCATATATCCCGCACCACATTATCCGCATCCGGCGCCGGGCCGCCAAACGGGTTGGACGTGTTACAGCTGTCGCCGTCAAAGACCACCGGCTGATACTGATAATTCAAGCCGCCGCCTTCGGTGCGCACCATGCTGCCGCGCAGGGTCGCCGTCAGATTCTCGGATATATCCCATTGCAGAATGGCCCGCAGGGTAAGATCCTCGACGCCATCGGCCTTTTCATTCAGCTGGATATTATCGAGATAACCGCCAATATCCTGATATTTGGCCGCGATACGGAATTTCAGCTTGTCTTCGATAATCGGCCCGCCGACGGCGGCCTGAATGGTATATTCATTTCCGCTTCCGACAGTCGCCCGGGCGTAACCTTCGAATTCATCTGTCGGCATGTTGGAGTTGATCAGAATCGCGCCCCCCGCGGCATTGCGGCCATAAAGCGCGCCCTGGGGGCCGCGCAACACTTCGATCGACTGGGTATCGAACATGGCCTGGGTCAGCTGCCGGTTATTGATCTGCAGCACGCCGTCGACCACGACGGCGACGGGCGCTTCCCCGTTGCGCACCTGTGATATGCCGCGGATGGTCATGAAGGACACCCCGGCGCTCTGGGCGTTGGCCAGCGTCACATTTGGCGTCAACTGCAGAAAGTCATCTGCGGTGTCAATCCGGGAATCTTCGATCGTCTGCGCTGAGAAGGCTGTTTCACTGAGGGGTACGTCCTGCAGGCTTTCAGAACGCATCCGCGCCGTAACAACAATCTCTTCAAGCGTCGTCATGGAAACCTGGTCGCTTTCCTGCGCCATGGAAACCTGTGGATTTGAAGCCATAAGCGCGAAAAGCGATACTGCTCCTATCCTCCCTTTCATTTTATTCATTAGCTCTCTCCATAAGAAATCCTACGCATCAGAATAATTTCTGATGGTATAATTATTTATAGTTCGGGACAGGAGGACAAGGCCGGGGAAGGGTAGAAACCGGCTAAATCAGGATAGGTTTTTCGGCTGTCGTCCGAAACCTACCCTAAAGGATAGCGCCCTTGCCTATCCTCAGCCAAGCAGGCCTTTCTGCCGGGCGGTGATAATGGCTTTGGCCCGCTTATCCACATCCAGTTTGGCGAATATATTTTTCAGGTGAAATTTGACCGTATGCTCCGTCATCTCCAGGGCGCGGGCGATTTCCTTGTTGGACAGCCCGCCCTGAAGCTCGATCAGGACCTCCATTTCCCGGCTGCTCAGCAGATCCTGCTGCGACAGAGCGATTTTTTTGATTTTTCTCGCCTGAGCCGCACATTCCTGCAGAAAATTCAATGCGAGGCGATCAACATTCTTGTTTCGCCGCACCGCATAGGCTTCGGATACCAGGGTGACGATATTGTCATTCTCTATAAAGGGCCGGATGATATTTTCCGGCCAGGCCATCGCCGCCGCGTCAAACAGAAAATCAGACGCCCGTTCCATATTCTGGCGCCGGTGTTCCAGTTCGGCCCGCATCACCAGTATATTCAGCAGGAAAGCTTTCGCCCCCAGGTGACGACAGCAGGCTTCCATATCCGCCAGAATCGCATCCGCCGCCGGATAGTCCTGTATCGTCATATACCAAAGCGCCGCCGCCTTGCCGATATATTGCAGAGGCCGCCAGGAAACCGGATCTCTTTTCCAGGTTTCCGGCTCCAGATAATGGCGGACCTGGAACAGGATGCGGTCGGCATCGGGGCCATTATTGCCCAATGTGGCCATCACCAGGTCGCAACATTGGACAAAGACATCCAAACGGTCAATGCCTCTTTCGGTGACAACCCGCTGGCAGCGATCCCGTAACACTGTGATCAGGGCGCTTTTTTTCTCGCGGCAGGCCCGGGCGAGCAGCATTTCATAGGCCGAGACATAGACCTCGAACCAGCCGTCATAGCCTTCAATGTGATCCAGGGCGGCGTTAAACTGGTTCAGGTCGTCTCCCACTTCCCCCCGCCAGTCCTGCAGCGACAACAGGGACACATCGGAAATAAATTTCAAGCCGCTGTCCGAACCGAAATTTTCGTCGGCCATATTCTGGGCTTCGCGGAAATAGGCCTCCGCCTGCCTGAAATTTCCCTGATAGTGGGCCAACTGTCCCAAATGCAGATAACAATAATTCAGACCCAATACGCTGTTGGCCTGGCGCATGGACCGCATGCCGTCCTGAATGTAATCCACCGCTTTCTCAAATTTTCCGTAAGCCATCATTGACAAAGTCAGGGCGCAATAAATCACGCCGGTCGAAATGCCGTCATCCGGATCGACTTTTTGAATGCGCCGGTTCAGGGACTGAAGGTTGTTGGCCGCGACATCATCCTCATAGGTGTTCTGCAGGACTTCAATCACATCAAAGTCGCGGTGAAAAGCCGGTAAATGCGGCTGATATTCCCCGGCCTTGAGCCTGGGGTTGCAGCGGGCGAATTCGATGTAATTACGCGCCTCCCGAATACGGCCTTTTTTCTGAAAAAGATAGGCCCGGGCAACCTGCAGGCGGGGATATTTCGTGAAATGTTCTTCCGGGATGTGACGCAGAAGATTGCGCAGGAAGCCTATCCCGCCGTAAAGAATAAGCTCCCAACCGCCGGCTTTTTCAATCAAATCCGCCGCCCGGTCGTAATCCTCGGCCAGGCAGGCATGACGCACCGCTTCATTGAGGTTATTGTCCCCTTCAAACCATTGTGACGCCTTAAGGTTCAGGGACCGGACTTCACCCGGATACCGTTGATGAAGCAGCTGTTTCAAAAATTCGGAGAAGAGATGATGGTATCTCATCCATTTCTTTTCCTCATCCAGCGGCACGAACAAGGCATTGATGCTGCCGATCCTTTCAAGCTTTTCAAAGCCCCCGTCAATGCCACAGACGGCAAAGGCCAGGCTGTTGTTCACCCGTTCCAGCACCGATGTCTTGATCAGGAATTCCTGTATCTTTTGCGGAAATTTGCTCATGATCTGTTCCGACAGATATTCCGCCAGATGATCGGATTTTCCGGAAAAGGAGTTCAGGACCTGCTCCCTGTTTTCACCGGAGGTGATCAACTGGCGGGCCAGTTGTATCGTCACCGGCCAGCCTTCCGTTTTGTCCAGCAGCCGGGCATATTGATCTTCACTTAAATCAAGGGCGACCGCTTCCCGCAGTTCAAGAGCGTCAAAGCGCAGTTCTTCCGGGCAGAATTCCTGCAGCCGGCCCATGGCGCGCAATTTCGCCAGATCGAGACCCGGCCGTTCGCGGCTGTTGATCACCAGATGAAAATTATCCGGCATATTGTCCAGCAGGCCGTCCATGAACTGGTCAACCTCAGGAGTCCTCACCCGGTGGTAATCATCCAGGATAAGAACGATTCTCTCCCCTGATTCAGAGATTTTTGTCAGCAGCAGGCCGAGGCAGGACCGGGGCGAGGTGTCGGACAACCCCTGTTCGGCCAGCATTTCCAACCTTCCTAGATCCAGCCCCGCCGCAATCAGGGAAAAAATCATATAGCAAAGCAGATTGTTGATGTCGCCGTCGGATTCATCAAGGGTCAGCCAGGCCACCTTGATATTTTTCGACAGCAATCGTTGCCGCCACTGGCTGAGCAGGGTCGTCTTGCCAAAACCGGCCGGCGCCGTAATCACGCACAGATTTTGCGCGATCCCGGAATCGAGGGCGTTAATCAGGCGTGATCTGCTGATGACTGAAACATGATGCCGGGGCGGCATCCATTTGGTTGGAATCAGCCAGTTACCGACATTGCTTACTGTTTCATTGTTCTCGCCCACGATCGGTCATCCCGTCTGGAGTTGCAGCATATCCCCCCATTCTTCATTTACTTTACATAACTATATGATGCCGGGCCGTAAATATAAAACCCTGTTCGGGAGTATTTTTTCAGTTTACCCTTCCCCGGAATGACCTGCGTTCTTTCACTTCCGCCAATTTTAAACCGCAAGCTGTCAACAAAACCAGGGGCAACTCATGTTGACATTTGAAGGAAGGTCACTTTAAAACAGGATAAGCTTTATATTATGATGAACCGTTTATGAAGCAGGGCCATTTAACGGTCATAAGTAACGGAAGAAGATAATGCGTAGCAAGGGGTTAATCCATATTGTCGGCTGTCATGCTGAAGGAGAGGTTGGCGATGTAATCGTCGGTGGCGTTGCGCCGCCGCCGGGAGAGACCTTGTGGGAAAAGTCCCGGTGGATTGCGCAAGACAATAAACTCCGTAATTTTGTGCTGAATGAACCACGCGGCGGGGTATTCAGGCATGTTAACTTACTTGTGCCGCCCGTTGATCCGAGGGCGCAGGCGGCCTTCATTATTATGGAGCCGGAAGATACGCCGCCCATGTCAGGCTCAAATTCAATTTGTGTCGCGACGGTTCTGTTGGAAACCGGGCTGGTGGAGATGCAGGAGCCCGTTACGCATATCACCCTGGAGGCGCCGGGCGGCATTCTGGAAGTATATGCCGACTGTGAGGCAGGTCATGTCAAGGCGATAAAAATTGTCAACCATCCTTCTTTTGCCGGTCAGCTGGATGCAATGATTGAGGTGGGCGGCATTGGATCTCTCGCCGTCGATACAGCTTATGGCGGGGATAGTTTTGTTGTTGTCGATGCTAAGGCCCTTGGTTTTACTCTATGCCCTGATGAAGCGAAGGACCTTGCCGATCTGGGGGTAAAGATCAGTAACGCGGCAACGGAACAGCTCGGCTTTATACATCCGGCAAACCCTGATTGGCGGCATATCTCCTTTTGTCTTTTTGCGACCGAGATCACGGAAACCGGGCATGGCGGAGAAACCCGCCATGCTGTCGCAATCAGGCCCGGCAAGATAGACCGTTCCCCAACCGGCACAAGCATTTCCGCGCGGCTTGCCCTGCTGCAGGCCCGCGGCCTTGCCGGGGTTGGATATTCTCTAAAGGCCCGGTCTCTTATCAACGCGGAATTTACCGGGCGGATTGAGCAAATTACATCGATTGGATCTCAACCTGCCATCATTCCTTCGATCAAGGGGCGGGCATGGCTCACTGAAACCAGGCAATTAATGCTGGACCCGCAAGACCCCTGGCCCGGGGGATACAAGGTTGCAGATACATGGCCGATGGCTAAGGTCGATATCAAGAGGTAAAAATGATCTATATTGATAAAAAGGTTGAAGCTTGCTTAAGTTGGCGCGGCGCGGTGGACGCATTACGCGCGGGGCACTTAAAGAATAAAATATCAACGATGGATATGCTGACCACCATAAGAAACGGTGAGATACTTACGCGGGCGGCCTCTATAGAAGACCTCGGCAGTGGAATTAAATCAGTTACCATTATACCGGAGAATAAGACCAGAACCCCTTCTGTCCCCACGATACAGGGATTATTCATTCTATTTGATGAGGGTGACGGTCGGCCTCTGGCCCTGATTGACGGCGCCTTTCTTACCAAGTGGAAAACGATAGCGGATTCATTGCTGGGCGCGTCTTTGTTGGCGCGACCGGAACCGGAAATTCTCACTGTTTGCGGCACAGGAGCAATTGCGGCGGGGCTCATTGAAGGTTATCAGGATTACTACCCTTCCTTAAAGGAAGTCAGGCTCTGGGGCCGGACGGAGGCTTCTGCAGTGCGTTTGAGAGACGGGCTTTCCGCAAAGGCGTCGCGACAGGTGAGCATATACGGCAACCTTAAAACAGCCGTTCAGGATGCTCATATAATTACCTGTGCTACGGCGTCTAAAACCCCGATTATAAAGGGGGAGTGGATTATGACAGGGGCGCATGTTGACCTTATTGGAGCCCATGGGCCCGATATGCGGGAAGCGGATGACCGCCTGCTGCAAAGAGCGCGCCTTTATGTGGATGATAAGGAAACGACGATTGACCATATTGGAGAGTTTAAAATTCCTATAAGTCAGGGTGTTCTCACACGACAGGATATTATCGGTGATCTTTATATGATGGTGAGGGAGGGGGCAAAGACCTTTGATTCGGGGAAGATAACCCTGTTCAAAAATGGAGGCGGGGCTCATTTAGACCTTATTATGGCTCATTATCTGGTTCGGTCGGCGGAAAAAATGGATGACGGCATTTCTGACTTTGCTTGACGTTTTTCTTATTATTGCCGGGAAATATGAGGGGACAGAATGTTGTAATGTTTGGCTACTGGAGGCTACAGCGGTTTGCCGGAATTCACAAAAAATGACCGGCGGTAAACCGCCGGCGCAGGTCAGGGAGAAAAGTTTGACTCCTGCAAACCTCCCTCCGCCATAATTTTAAAACCGGACCTTTCCTTCAATTCCATAAAATCTGGGTGTGCCGGGATATGCGATAATCGCCGTTTGTTCCGGCGCCGTAAAGCCCGAGATCAGATACTCCTGCTGGGTAATATTTTCGCCAAAAACGGATAGCTCCCAACGACCGTCATCGCCGATTACGCCAACCCTGGCGCCAATCAGGGCGTAAGCATCATTCACCAGAAACGGCCGTATCGAGGGCAGATCGCTAACCGCCGTTGAACTGTTATAACGAATATTGAGATGCAGAATTCCCTCCAGCCCAGGCAGGATATCGAATGTGTAGGTTCCGGATCCGGTGAATACATATTTCGGAATCGTTCGAAGTTGCGCGCCGGCTTCAGCCAGGACTGTTGCGCCGCCGACGCCATCGGGAATTTCTATATTATGCTCTTTGGAGGTATCCGTATAAGCAAACCCGCCCTGCAAGACCAGGCCCGCCGCCGGCGAGGCGAGGACATCAATTTCAACACCCTTTGCTTCCACATCAACATTGAAGACGCGGAAATTAGCCCCGGTAAATACATTTTCCTGAAAACCGGAAATTTGTTGATAAAAAACTGCGCCGTTAATCGTCAACAAACCGTCCAGCCAGGTTGACTTTACGCCGATCTCGAAGGCGTCGACTATTTCCGCGTCAAATTCCTGATCACTTGTGCTTGGCCCGGCGCCGCCAAAGGCGGAAAAGCTAAACGCAGATTGATCCAAATTAAAGCCGCCTGACTTATAGCCGCGCGAATATGCGCCATACGTCATAAGGTCCGGCGTAATGTCATGTGAAAGCTTCAAAGTTCCGGTGAATTCATCTTCGGAATGTTTATCCGTCAAAGTTCCGTTGACTTCGTTGTTGATCATGGGGCTGCAAACCAATAGTCCGGCAGTGGACAATAACTGAACAGCCGTTGGGCCCAATGGGTCGTTATTGATAAAGTCGCATGCGGCACTGCTTTGGTTCAAATTCTCTGTCAAGTTTTTCGTTTCATGATTAAACCGCAAGCCCACGGTCAATGTCGTCTTCTCGGACAGGGTGATTTCATTATGGGTGAAAAGCGCAAAGGCGTTGGTCGTGGTTTTGTAGATATTGCGCGCCGCCGCGCCGCCCGGCGTATCCGGAATAAATGTCCCGGCAAGCGAGGGGTTCACCAGAGCCAGAAAAGAGGGTACTGCGCTCGCCGGCCCCAAAGATCCGAAAACCTGTACGCCGTTGGGGAAAAACGCATCTGCGCCAAAGAAAGGACTTGTCGGATCCTGAAACGCCGCGTTCAATGACGCGTTATATAACGCATCCACATAAAATTGACCCTGCGTACCCGTCGCAAGCGGCTCGAACAACTCCGTTTTCTGGTGCATGTAAAAGCCGCCGACGATCCAGTCGATATTTCCCCTCACCCCTTGCAGCCGCACTTCCTGCGTGAACGTCTTGTCGCTTGAGGTAAGGCCTTTTCTAAAAACGCGGTCAATCCCGGAAAAATCCACGTCCTGATCGCGAACAACGCCCCAATCACGATAGGCCGATATTGCGGTCAAATTACCAAAGTCAAATTCGTGATCATATTGGGCTGAAATTCCCCATTCCTCGACGTCTTCCCGATAGTCCCTGTTGGGCGATATCGCCACATTATAATCAAATGGATCCCCATTATATATTCCGTCGATACCCAGAATTCCCGCAGCCGCTTCAACAATCGGCTCTGTCGATCCGCCTGCAATATGAGACGCGATACAGCAGTTTTCATCTATTTGCGCCCAATCCGCAATCAATCTGAACTCTGAATTATCCCCTGTGTATAAAAGCTGCCCCCGGAGAGATTGCCGATTGACATTATTGTAATCGCGGCCCGAGTTGACATCCGTAACATATCCGTCACGTTCGCGATGCTTGGCGTCAATTCTGCCCGCCCAGTTTTCCGAAAGCGCTCCGGTAGCGCTAAATTCCGTCGTGACGCCGTTAAAATTCGCCACCGTGGCGCCGACCATGATCTCACTCTCGAATTGAGGTTTTTTCGTGTTGATCGAAATCGCTCCGGCAGAGGTATTCCGTCCAAAAAGCGTTCCCTGAGGGCCCCTCAATACCTCAATACTTTGCAATTCCGGCAGTTCTGACATGGCAATGCCGGTGCGGGTTCTGAATACACCGTCGATAATAACGCCCACGGCTGGCTCGAAGCCCGGGTTATTTGACGAGGTGCCGACGCCGCGTATGGAAAGTTGCGTGCCTGTCGCGGCGGATTCGCCGGGGCTTATCTGAACGGAGGGCGAAATCTGCTCTATATCGTCCAGCCTTTTAAATCCGGTATCATTCAGCAGATCCTCATTATAGGCCGATACGGCAATGGGGACATCCTGAACCGTCACGCCGGAACGCCGGGTCGCCGTGACAACAATTTCATCAAGCGTGCGGAGGGTTTTGTCCTGCTGGTCATTGTCCTGAGCCCAGGCGCCTCCGCCCCCACTCAGCAATATTGATAAAACAGCCGTTCCGGATGTTAAAGACAGCCATGGTTTTAAATTTGCGTCCATTTTCCCTCCTCCTTGGGCACTAAACTCAATGAATCCGGATCGCGCATTTTTTTGAGCACATCCAGTCTGTTTTCAGTTCATCAGAAATCATATTATTTACATTATGACCATAATATATTATTAGTGTAATGTTTGTGTCAAGCGGAAAATGTGACGGCGCTTTGGCGGGGCCTGCCGCCATTATCCCTGAATGAACGGTAAGAATAATCGCCGGAAAATTGCTTCAGGTCTCACGAAGGGGGAGAAATTTAGTTGGCTCTACTCGACCTGTATCGGATAGGGAGGGTTCGGGCGTAAAATCCCAACATCTATTACAATGCGAATGTGATAGATCCTACAATCTTAAATGTCGAAATTCTAGCCGCCAAGCCGCATTGTAATCAGGCTTTCGAGGATGTCCAGTTGATCTGATATTTCTTCTTCGTTGATCAAAACTCTCGACAGAGATAATCCGCGCAACTGTGAGTTCAGAAAAAGATTTAAGGCGCGGGCCTGGTCAGGGGTTATGGCGAGGTCAGCAAAAAATTCCCCGATTTGTTTTTCTGTATGATCGCTCAACTCATTGTAAAACTGCGAAATCGCCGCAAGCAACGCTGAATCGTCTCTTGCGCCTAAAATAATTTCCCAAATGACCGAGTAGTTGGGATTCCCGTAATATCGCCACATCTCATCTATGACCAAGCGGGTTCTTTCCTTGATCGTTTTATTCTCCGCGCCGGCCAAAGACGAGGGCGCGTCAGTATTATAAATACGCTCGGCGATAACCGCCTGCATGAGGGCCGATTTGGATTTGAAATGATGCTGTACCGCGCCGGTTGTCATGCCGGCATTCCGGGCGACTGCCGCGATTGTGCAGCCTTTGTACCCCATCTCCTGCAAGGTTTCTATCGTCGCATCAAGGAGCATTCGCCGCGTGGTTGCGCGGCGCTCTGCCTGGGTGCGACTTGGTCGTGATTTTGATTTTACGCTCATAAATAGGATTTACATCACAATCATAATACATTACAAGTATAATGTATATGTAATGGGACAGGTATAATATCAGATCAACGGTCACACCTGGCAAACTTTAATCTCAAACAATTGGAAAATCCTATGCCACACATTGATGCCCAAAAACTTCACGCGGACTCTATTGTCATCGACGGCTGTTGCCCCTTGCTCGTCAATATGAACTATATTGATTGGTATAAAGAGGGCGGGTGTACGGTCGTAACGCCGACCGTCGGCGGTTTCTACCCGACAATAATCTCCTTTACCTTCATCGCGGCCTGGCTCGAATTTATTCGCAGTCGCGACGATTTGATTTTGGTTGAATCCGCCTCCCATGTGCGTGAAGCGAAACAAAGCGGGAAGACCGGCGTTGTTCTGCATTTTCAGGGCACCGACCCTATTGATGGAAATGCGGACCATGTCAATGCGTTCAAGAAACTTGGCGTCGGCATCATGCAGCTCACCTATAACACTGAAAACAAGGTTGGCTTCGGGGCCCAGGTCGAAGACAATGGTTTAAAGAAATTTGGCCGTAAATTGATCAAGCGGTGCAACGACGCCAAGGTTATCGTCGACTGTTCTCATACCGGTTATCGCACCACAATGGAAGCCATCGAATGCTCTGAAAAACCCGTTATTTTCTCACATGCGAACCCGATGGGCGCCTATCGTACCGCGACCGCCAGAAATATTGAAGACGATCAAATCAAGGCCATTGCCCAGACAGGGGGCCTGATCGGAGTCACGGGTTTCCCGGGTTTTCTTTCGGACGAAAGCCAGCCGTCACTCAATCTGTTTCTCGACCATATAGAGCATCTCGTGCAAGTTGGCGGGATTGACCATGTCTCTCTCGGCATCGATTATTATTTGGGGCAGCATCCCATTGCAGACCCCAAAGACGCCCAGGCCAACTATGATCAACTGGTCAGCGAAGGGCATTGGAAGGTTGGTGATTATCCGCCGCCGCCTCATTATTATCCCAGGGGCATTGAAACACCGGAAAAACTGCCGGCTCTCACCGAAGCCTTGCTCGGTCGCGGATATAAGCCGGAGGACGTGCAGAAAATTCTCGGTCTTAATCTGTTGCGCGTATACGAAGCCGTCTGGGATGAGTGAATTTATGAACAGCGCCCGTAAGGACCTTTAACATGATTGTTGTCATTGGAGCCGGCGTTGTGGGCACGCTCACCGCCTGGCATTTGGCGGAACGGGGCCATAGCGTCACCGTCATTGACCGGGAATCCGCCCCGGCCGGAGGATGCAGTTTTGGCAATGCGGGCTTAATTGCGCTGGGACATGCCGAGGCATGGGCCGGCCCTGAAGTCCCCAAAGCAATGGCCCGCGCGCTTTTCGGCCTCAACCCGACGGTGAAAATGTCAAAACCTTGGGATCCTTTCCTGTGGCTTTGGGGCTTGAATTTTTTGGCCAATTGCACATCCCGCGCCCACAATGAGAATAGTCGAAAACTCCTTCAGCTCAGTCAATTTAGCGCCAGGGCGCTACACCAAATTGAGTTACAGGAAGGCCTGAGCTATCATCAGCGGCGCACAGGATCCCTTTACCTCTACTCAGACGAGCGCCAATATCGCAACCGCATTGCGGCGATCAGAACGGACCCCGTGGCGCGCCAGTTATTTGAACCGCTATCGGTCGAGGACTTGCTCGAATTGGAGCCGGCCCTGACCCGTGTTAAGAGCAAACTTGCCGGTGGACTGATTTCGAAATCGGATTCGAGCGGCGATTGCGCGCTTTTCACGTCCAGGCTCGCATATGCATTGAGCGCTTCCGGCCGCGCCATGTTCAAGTATAACGCCATTGTAAGCGGCTTCACCGTGACCAACAAGCGGATCACGGCGGTGACGACCGATACCGGCCGCATTGATTGCCAGGGCGTTGTCATTGCGGCGGGAACCGGCTCGCGCCAGTTACTCAGCAACCTTGGTGTCAATTCGCTCATTTATCCGGTGAAAGGATATTCGGCCACGTATGACATCGTCAGCTCTGCGGCGGTACCGGAATATTCTGCGGTCGATGAAACAGAACTGGTGGCGTTTTCCCGTTTCGGGGATCGGCTCAGGCTGACCGGTTTTGCCGAGATGGCCGGAACCGATCTGTCCCTGCGGCAGGAACGCCTGGATGCGCTTGATGCCTATGCGCACCGGACATTTGGCGATGCCGTCGATACAGATAACGCTACTTATTGGGCGGGGTTGCGCCCCGCCACACCCTCAAGCCTTCCTTATCTGGGTCGTCTTAAGATAGCTGAGAATCTGTGGGTCAATGCCGGACATGGCCAACTCGGCTGGACCATGGCTGCCGGTTCAGGGCGCCTGATCGCTGACCTTGTTGATGGCCGGGCGCCGAGGGCTTCAAATGTTTCAGCCTCGGCGAGTTGGCTGGAGAAATTCTGAGAAAATCACAATGAGAATATTGAGCAGAGAGCAAATCAAAGCGGCCTTGCCCTACGGTCCTCTGGCTCAGGCGATTGCCAAAGTGTCAATGCCGGAATAAAAAATATCCACGCCATGCGGCAAAACACCAAACTGGCCGGGCGGGCTGACTGCGGCGCGGCCTGTGGTTTCGCCCATCTCATATAGTTTCAATCCACGCCCCTGCGGGAGGGGCGACGCCGCATAAAACGCCGCGACCATAATCGCAATGCTGTTTCAATCCACGCCCCTGCGGGAGGGGCGACCCTCAACCGCCAGTACGAGCGCCTCGTGATTCCAGTTTCAATCCACGCCCCTGCGGGAGGGGCGACCGGGGCTGATTGAAGACGATCAGGACATTAATGCCGTTTCAATCCACGCCCCTGCGGGAGGGGCGACCGCCGGAGGACGATCAGAAATTCAAATTTATGTGGTTTCAATCCACGCCCCTGCGGGAGGGGCGACCTTGCATTTCTGGACGCCTACGGATTAAATAGGGGTTTCAATCCACGCCCCTGCGGGAGGGGCGACCAATGTCGTTGTATAATGCAAGCAAAAAATGCAGTTTCAATCCACGCCCCTGCAGGAGGGGCGACTCGCCTCGCTGTCACTCGCCACTAGCAAGCGGTGGTTTCAATCCACGCCCCTGCAGGAGGGGCGACGGAAGCGGCGGTTGATGATAATGGGCTTTTTTGTTTCAATCCACGCCCCTGCAGGAGGGGCGACCACGGCACAGAGGCCGCCGCCGTTGGAGAAATTGTGTTTCAATCCACGCCCCTGCAGGAGGGGCGACGGTGCGAGAAACAATCCCCGCGGCGGGAGAAGCCGTTTCAATCCACGCCCCTGCAGGAGGGGCGACGCCGCTGCTGATACCTCTTATTGTGCATAAGATGGTTTCAATCCACGCCCCTGCAGGAGGGGCGACGGATTATTGATGTTGACGACTTTACCCATATAAAGGTTTCAATCCACGCCCCTGCAGGAGGGGCGACTAAGGGTCGTCCGTATGGCGGACTGCGATGCAAGGTTTCAATCCACGCCCCTGCAGGAGGGGCGACTGGAGGTCACTGTCGAGCCGGCGAGCGATGACAAGTTTCAATCCACGCCCCTGCAGGAGGGGCGACTCGGCCGGAATTAAGCCTTCAGCACGCCTTTGACGTTTCAATCCACGCCCCTGCAGGAGGGGCGACCCGCAGCATTTTTTGCATAAATCGATTTAATGGAAGTTTCAATCCACGCCCCTGCAGGAGGGGCGACCGCCGCTACTTGATTTCGCCGGTCAGCGGTCTTGTGTTTCAATCCACGCCCCTGCAGGAGGGGCGACCGGCGTTGCCACAGAAAATTTCTGGCAACAAGGGGTTTCAATCCACGCCCCTGCAGGAGGGGCGACTTCCGTCTCAAACAAATCCCGGTAAAAATTTCTGTTTCAATCCACGCCCCTGCAGGAGGGGCGACAATCGCCGACGATAAATTCATCCCGGCGGATGAGGTTTCAATCCACGCCCCTGCAGGAGGGGCGACAATTACATCAAGAAAGGTCGCAAGATGACAAAGGTTTCAATCCACGCCCCTGCAGGAGGGGCGACTTGGACGCCTGAGGATAGCCAAGCTGCCCGCGTTGTTTCAATCCACGCCCCTGCAGGAGGGGCGACCCGCCGCCGGGTATCCTGTGGTACACGCCTTAAAGTTTCAATCCACGCCCCTGCAGGAGGGGCGACTCTTTCCGGCGCGGCCCTGGTTGCCCTCAAACCTGTTTCAATCCACGCCCCTGCAGGAGGGGCGACTACGTCAATCAATCGCTGTCAGAAAGGATTAATGTTTCAATCCACGCCCCTGCAGGAGGGGCGACTTGCGGCATATCATCAGACCGGGGGTTAGCAAAAGTTTCAATCCACGCCCCTGCAGGAGGGGCGACGCCCACCGCCGCCAGTCACAGACACCGCTTTTGGTTTCAATCCACGCCCCTGCAGGAGGGGCGACGGCAATAATGTGGTGATCAATATATACGCGGCGGTTTCAATCCACGCCCCTGCAGGAGGGGCGACTTGGTGGCAAGAGGCGCTCGACCTCAAAATCCCGGTTTCAATCCACGCCCCTGCAGGAGGGGCGACTCCGCCATTATCAAATCACTGCCCGCAGGATGGCGTTTCAATCCACGCCCCTGCAGGAGGGGCGACGTGAATGACATATAACAAAAAGCCACCCCAATGATCACGTTTCAATCCACGCCCCTGCAGGAGGGGCGACGCTGTGCAAACACCAAGATTGGCCACAATGGCTGGTTTCAATCCACGCCCCTGCAGGAGGGGCGACGTGTCTGGTTGATATGGTGAAGGCCTTGGATAAGGTTTCAATCCACGCCCCTGCAGGAGGGGCGACGCTGAACCTGCCACGGCTTGGAACGTAGGTGAAACGTTTCAATCCACGCCCCTGCAGGAGGGGCGACCCGGGTTGTAGACACATATTTTCGGCACGAAGGCGTTTCAATCCACGCCCCTGCAGGAGGGGCGACTCGTTCGGGAGGACAGGGGCGATTAAAAACGGCTGTTTCAATCCACGCCCCTGCAGGAGGGGCGACATTCCTTAATCCTTAATGAAGTAGACCGGCTTGGTTTCAATCCACGCCCCTGCAGGAGGGGCGACGTGTTATTATCGCCAACATTTCCAATTGAAATATGCTGTTTCAATCCACGCCCCTGCAGGAGGGGCGACACGGGACTGCCGCTGTAAAGGCCAGTGAAATTGATGTTTCAATCCACGCCCCTGCAGGAGGGGCGACTTGATACTTATCTCATAAGTGACACCTTTTCGTAGTTTCAATCCACGCCCCTGCAGGAGGGGCGACTGAGGATCAGGCAATGGCCGTGGATCACGACCCGGTTTCAATCCACGCCCCTGCAGGAGGGGCGACACGTACTGACGTAGTACGGGCTCCGCTTGGCCAGTTTCAATCCACGCCCCTGCAGGAGGGGCGACGGGCAATGTGTCATTGCCCGGCGTTTCCTTGAGGTTTCAATCCACGCCCCTGCAGGAGGGGCGACAAGGGGGATTCCGGTAACTAAGGGGGAAGGAAGGGGTTTCAATCCACGCCCCTGCAGGAGGGGCGACAAGTTAATCCGGAAACAAAAAAGCCGGTGTATAGTTTCAATCCACGCCCCTGCAGGAGGGGCGACCTGGACACAAATGTGTCTTAACCGGGTTGTAGACGTTTCAATCCACGCCCCTGCAGGAGGGGCGACCTATCAAGACTGGTTAAATCCGTGGTCGGATCAAGTTTCAATCCACGCCCCTGCAGGAGGGGCGACTATTTTCGCCACGAGGGCGAGACAACGACAGAAGGTTTCAATCCACGCCCCTGCAGGAGGGGCGACCCTGTAAAAGCAGGTTCTCCATCGTTTCATTTGGGTTTCAATCCACGCCCCTGCAGGAGGGGCGACCTTTTCCTTTTGCAATCGCGTCCCGTAGGTCGCAAGGTTTCAATCCACGCCCCTGCAGGAGGGGCGACGGGGAATAATCCCCTCTCAACGAATCCTTAATGGAGTTTCAATCCACGCCCCTGCAGGAGGGGCGACAACTGGTTTTGGACGCCTTGCGGGGTGTAAAAGGTTTCAATCCACGCCCCTGCAGGAGGGGCGACTCTGCTTCAGCTGGTTTTTGGGCTACAGCCATTGTTTCAATCCACGCCCCTGCAGGAGGGGCGACGAGCGTAGCATCCGCGATTTCCGGGCGACAGCAGTTTCAATCCACGCCCCTGCAGGAGGGGCGACAGTGATGATGCCTGAAGACGGCCGTGGCCTAAAGGTTTCAATCCACGCCCCTGCAGGAGGGGCGACCCCTTGTCAGCCTTTCAGCATGGCCGGGGAGCGGTTTCAATCCACGCCCCTGCAGGAGGGGCGACTTTTCGGACTCATGATTGTACGGCCCGACTTCCGTTTCAATCCACGCCCCTGCAGGAGGGGCGACGCAACTGATGAGCGTCGGCGATCGATACCGGGGGTTTCAATCCACGCCCCTGCAGGAGGGGCGACGCGTCGACGGCGACAGCTGGAATAATAAACGTCCGTTTCAATCCACGCCCCTGCAGGAGGGGCGACCGGGACTGGGAGTAAAGGGGTGCCGGGCTGCCGTGGTTTCAATCCACGCCCCTGCAGGAGGGGCGACTAAGGGTAATATCAATGAAACCGTCAGTATCCGGGTTTCAATCCACGCCCCTGCAGGAGGGGCGACAGCGGTGCTACTGAGGTAATCAAAGCGGCTTCCGGTTTCAATCCACGCCCCTGCAGGAGGGGCGACGGCAGGGCATGGAGGCCGTGGCGGCGGTGATAATGTTTCAATCCACGCCCCTGCAGGAGGGGCGACCTTGGCCTTTTGGGCATGGATACCGCTAAGCTTGTTTCAATCCACGCCCCTGCAGGAGGGGCGACATGCGGGGCGGATGAACGATCCCGGATTCCATCCGTTTCAATCCACGCCCCTGCAGGAGGGGCGACAAACAGACGATTTTTCTGGCACCGCACTTGAGAGTTTCAATCCACGCCCCTGCAGGAGGGGCGACCGATGCGAGAGGCCGGCCAGTTTGAGGATAAGAGTTTCAATCCACGCCCCTGCAGGAGGGGCGACGACCCGGCGACTTTCGCCACCGCCGGGACACCGGTTTCAATCCACGCCCCTGCAGGAGGGGCGACACATTACAAAAAGGGTCGCAGGGCAGGTCGGCGTTTCAATCCACGCCCCTGCAGGAGGGGCGACGACCCGGCGACTTTCGCCACCGCCGGGACACCGGTTTCAATCCACGCCCCTGCAGGAGGGGCGACGGTCAAGCGCCGCCACACAAGGACCAGTGACAGCGTTTCAATCCACGCCCCTGCAGGAGGGGCGACGCCTTGTCCAGCATTTCAATATGATATGCCCACCGTTTCAATCCACGCCCCTGCAGGAGGGGCGACCAATGGCAATTTCGGCTTGGAACGAGGGCGCGGTGTTTCAATCCACGCCCCTGCAGGAGGGGCGACGTTGTTTGGCCTCATGTTGCTTGACGCCCCAATTGTTTCAATCCACGCCCCTGCAGGAGGGGCGACTCGCATTGACACTGGCGAAGTCAACCCGGAGACGTTTCAATCCACGCCCCTGCAGGAGGGGCGACGGGCAGTTGCCAACGAGGCATTTAATAACTGGTGTTTCAATCCACGCCCCTGCAGGAGGGGCGACTTGACGAGGATTGGAATCAAGGAGGCACAGCAGAGTTTCAATCCACGCCCCTGCAGGAGGGGCGACGTGCCGTCGCCAATGAAGCCTTTAACAACTGGTGGTTTCAATCCACGCCCCTGCAGGAGGGGCGACGCAGAAAGTGGACCAAGATACTAGTGTGCTTGAGTTTCAATCCACGCCCCTGCAGGAGGGGCGACAGGTGATCCAGCTACGATTCCTCAATTCCTTGAAGTTTCAATCCACGCCCCTGCAGGAGGGGCGACAATATAGGCGCTCGGGCTCTCAGAGAGCGTCGTTGTTTCAATCCACGCCCCTGCAGGAGGGGCGACCGTTGCTGGACAGGGTGACGGGACTGCCGCTGTAGTTTCAATCCACGCCCCTGCAGGAGGGGCGACTCGAATCTATCAACACCAATCGTAAGGTTGATATGTTTCAATCCACGCCCCTGCAGGAGGGGCGACCATATTTTCGTCATGAGGGCGAAACAACCACGGTTTCAATCCACGCCCCTGCAGGAGGGGCGACGATCCGACATGGTCTTGGGGAGATGCTTACCGCGGTTTCAATCCACGCCCCTGCAGGAGGGGCGACGAGGTCATAAAATTACCCGACGAAAAATATGTGGTTTCAATCCACGCCCCTGCAGGAGGGGCGACGGCGCGGCTTATGTGCCGGATCAGCCCGAGCGGAGTTTCAATCCACGCCCCTGCAGGAGGGGCGACAATGATGATTCTTGAGCCATGCAATGATTTTGCGTTTCAATCCACGCCCCTGCAGGAGGGGCGACCCGAACTGGACTTTGAGGTAAGCAAGCTAAGGAAGTTTCAATCCACGCCCCTGCAGGAGGGGCGACGCCCGCCCCGTCCAGCAATTCGCGCCAGCCGTTTGTTTCAATCCACGCCCCTGCAGGAGGGGCGACTTTTTGGCTACTACATGCGCGAGGTCGCATATGCCGTTTCAATCCACGCCCCTGCAGGAGGGGCGACTTGCATTCTTCCCACAAAGTAGTATAATAAAGGGGTTTCAATCCACGCCCCTGCAGGAGGGGCGACTGTCCGACAGCGCCGATGTCATCGCGGTAGGAGGTTTCAATCCACGCCCCTGCAGGAGGGGCGACCGTGGCGCTGGTCCGCGAGGCCCTCGTCAACAGGTTTCAATCCACGCCCCTGCAGGAGGGGCGACCGTCCGTCGCCGCCCGGTAAATATTGACCCCGGCGTTTCAATCCACGCCCCTGCAGGAGGGGCGACTCGGCAGGGCCGCTGCACGCTCGCCGCCGCTCTTGTTTCAATCCACGCCCCTGCAGGAGGGGCGACCCGGACGAAAACGAGCCTGAAGTGATCTATCAGGTTTCAATCCACGCCCCTGCAGGAGGGGCGACTGTTCTTCTCTAATACATTGAGATGGAAAAGGAAAGCTGTTTCCTGGCGCGAACCGGCGGGGACGGGTCGCAGTGCGGGAGACATAATTTATCAGAAAACGGATTTTATTCACAATATCAAAGAGCTGCGGCCGGTGCGAACGGGCCGGGGAATTTCGGCACGCTTGGAGTTCGCACGGCCCTTTATCCGGGGTTCCCGGTCCGGAAAGACGCGGGTTCTTCCCCCGTCACACGATCAGCGTGCCGCCCAGATCGACGGCGGGCTTGGCCCCCACATGCTCGACCCGGCGCCGCCAGTTCTTGCCCAGATGATAATAGCGCAGGCTGTCGTGATCGGGGTCGATGATCGCCTCAAGTTCGGCCTTGAGCAGCGCCCATTGGGCGGGGCTCACCTCGATCTCGAACACGGAATATTGCACCCGCTGGCCGTAATCCCGGCATCTTTTGGCCACCCGGCGCAGGCGGCGCGCCCCGCCATCTTCGCTGACCTTCACATCATAGGTGACGAGCATCATCATGGGAATTGCCTCATTTCCAGAACCAGGGGGGATAGGCGTCAAGATCGCCGCGCAGATGCCGGGCGAGAAGCTGCGCCTGAAGATAAGGCGCAAGGCCGAGCGGCGCGCTTTCTTCGAGAAAGGGATGGCGGCGTTCCTGCTTTTTGCGCTCCTGCCAGGCGGTGAGCACCGTCTTGCGCGCCTCGTCGGTGAGCAGCACGGCACCGCCGTCGCGCGCCTCAAAATCCCGGGCGCGCAGCTGGCGGCGGTTGATCAGAGACAGCGCCAGCCGGTCCGCGAGCACCGGCCGCAGTTCCTCCATCAGATCGAGCGCCAGACTGGGCCGGCCCGGCCGGTCCCGGTGCAGGAAACCCACCGCCGGGTCAAGCCCGACGCTTTCGGCGGCGCTGCGGCAATCATGGGTCAGAAGCGTATAGAGAAAGGACAAAAGCGCATTGACCGGGTCGAGCGGCGGCCGGCGGGAGCGGCCCTGAAACCGGAGTTCGTCATCGGGGGAGCGGATCAGGTGATCGAAAACCCTGAAATAAAGCCGGGCGGCGTCGCCTTCCGCCCCGCGCAGGCTGTCCATGTCGTCATTTCCCCGACCAACCCGGCGGAGAATATGCGCCATGCGGCCGGTCGCGGCGGAAATCGCCGCCTTGTGCGCGGGGTCCATCGTATCGCCATAATCGCGCAGAGAACGCATCAAGACGGCCCGCTGGTTGGAGATTTTGCCGAGGAGCAGGCCGCGCACGATGTCTTCCGGCGCGTCGGACCGGCGATATTGCGCCCGGCGCAGCAACACATTGCCCGTGACCGGCCCTTCGATGCGCGCCTCAAACCGCCCGAAGCGGCTGAGCAGGATGATCGCGATGCCGGCCGCCGCACAGGCCCCGATCAGTGGCGGCGAGATATAGATGCCGCCGAACAGCACGACCGAGGTCAGCATATGCAGCGGCGCGCGGGCCCGTTCCTCGCCCTCGATCTCGACCACGAGATTTTCGCCGTCCTTTCTGAGGCCCGCGCCGGCGGTGGTGATATAGATGGTGTTCAGGAGTTTTTTCATGGTGATTCTTTCCGATCCTGCAACAGGGAGGCCAGCATCCGGTCCCGCCATTTGCGGGCCGGTTTCGCGGCGGCCCGGGGGCGGCACAGATCAATCAGCGAACAGGCGCGGCAGCGGCTGGCCTTGTAGGTGGCCGGCGGCGTCTGGAGGGAGGTGAAGACATCTTGCAGGGCGGCGACCGTCTCCTCGGTCAGGCGGCGCAGTTCCGTATCGAAGGGCACGATGACGCGCCGTTTCGTCTCGCCGTAATAGAGTGCCCCTTCCGGCACGATCCGCCCCGTCATTTCTTCAAGACATAAGCCTTGCGCGCAAAGCTGCACCTCGTCGGCGCGATGCAGCTTGGCCTTGCCGCGCTTATATTCCACCGGATAGGGGATTTCGCCCTCCTTCGCGGGCCGGAACTCGACCAGATCGGCGACGCCCGCGAGATTCAGCCGCCGGCAGGCGAGCGGCAGGGCGGTGACCCGGCGTACGCCGCGCCCCTGGCGCTCCCCCGGGATGGATGAGGCGAGATGCATCACATGTCCTTCGGCCGTGAAGCGGTTTTCCGCCCACATCCGCTCCAGATGAATAAGCGCCGCCTGGCGCAGGCAATAGACCGCATGCTGCAGGGCGGACAGGGGGATGGGAGCCCCATCCCGTTCATCGGAAAAGCTGTGGGCGGCGCTCATGATGAGCCCTACAGCCGTTCGATGATCTCGATGCCGTCCGGTAGATTTTCGCGGTCAATCGTCACCTGATAGTCGGAAAACTTCCGCGCCGGCGGCAGGTTGTCGATGCCCCGCTCGTCCAGGGCGCGAAATTCGCCATCGACATTGCGGCCGACCCGCACCCGGTCAAACAGGGCATGCGCATGGGCTTTGCCGAGCGCACAATCATGTTTGAAGACGATAAGCTTGCGCGACGCCATTTCCCCGCGGGCGGCGGAGCGGTCATGCTCGAACATGTTCTCCAGCGCCTCAAACAGAAGGTTGAGATCGCCCGCGCCAAAACCGGTGCGTTCGGCGAGCTTGGCGGAAATGAAACCGTGGGCGCGATAGAGGCCATAGGGCACGATATGTTTGCGGCCCATGGTGCGGTTGTCGGTCCGGTCGTTGCTGTCGCTGCCGTCTTTCTGGGCTTCCTTTTCCTTTTCATTGGTCGCCGCCATGCGGGTAATGGTGATTTCCACCGGGACAATGGGTTCAACGGACTGGGCGAAGGTGACCTGGACCGGTCCGCGCACCTGCCCGCAATTGATGCCGGTGCTCATCACCGCGCCGAAGCTGCGCACGTCAAAGAAGTTTTTGCACATAAACTCGCGCAGCCTGAGCGCTTCTTCGTCATTCTGCGGGTTCAGTTTTTTTTCTTTTTCTATTTTGTCATTGTCCGGGCGCAGGGCTTTATAGGCTTTGCGGTGTTGCTCGTTCAGGATCGCGCCTTCGCGGACATAAATGGCGAAACCGGGGACGCCGTCCCTGGCGAATTCCGTGTAGTTGCGGATTTTGCGTTTCAGGCTGACGTCGCTGATCAGGCCGTGATTGGTTTCGGGGTCGATCCGGGGCAGGTTGCCGGCGTCCGGATCGCCGTTCGGGTTGCCGTTCTTCACTTCAAGCAAAAGGACGAATTCATAACGGTTGTCGAGTGTGGTCATTGCTGGGATCCCCCTTCTATGGATGTTTCATCTGTCTTTGATTTGAAAAATGCGTTGTGCTGGTGATAATAACCGAGGCCGAACAGGGCCTGTTGCTCGGCGGAAAGCGAGGCCGGAAACGGATCGTCCGCCGGCGACATCATATCCATGATGCCGCCGAGCGTTTTTTCGAGCGTGACCTTGTAGCCCGGTTTTTGTTTGCCGACCTTGGACAGGTGATTGGCCGATCCGCTTTCCAGCAGGGCGAAAACCTTGCGCGGCTGGGCGGAGGCCGCGCCATAGAATTTATCCTTGATGGTGGCGTTGACGTTGCGGCCTAATGCCGCCGTTTGAATCTGTTCATATACGGCGAACAGGCGGCCGAGCAGATAGCCTTTATTGGTGTTTTCCGGATCAAGGGCCACGGGAACCTCCTTTTTATAGTTGCGAATAAGCACGGCCTTGAGCAGGGCGGCGCGCAAGGCGTTGATGGTCTTGTCGGCGCGCAGCCGCATCAACACGGTGGACATGAGGGTGAGCGGATAAGGCGTGCCGGCGAGGATTGCGCGCAGCCAGTCCCCGGCCAGATTGGGCGGGATATTTTCGCGTTTATGCTGCACGGCCGTTTCCAGCAGATATTTCCATAGCGGCGGCATGTCGTCTTTCGGCGGCGGATCAATGGCCATGTCGGTGAGGAACTTCTGATAATTTTCCGCCAAGCGGCCAAAATCATCCTCGAACCAGAAGCGCACGGAAAGCCGCGCCGCATTGGGCGCGAGCCCCAGCACATAAAAGCGCACGCCGCGGGCGAGGTCGGGCTCGAACGTTTCAAGCGGTATCCCTGCGCGCATTTTATCAAGAATGGCCCCGACCTTTTCGGCCTCCGATCCTTCGTCAATCTTGTCCGGCGGCCCTTCGGTCAGGATCGAAAAAATACTTTCGGCCAGCGGGGCCCCTGACCCGTCGGCCCAGAAGACGGTTGAGGCGTCGCCGATCTGCACGCGGTGGGCGCTGCCTTTTTCAAGGAATTTATTCAGCACCGTGGTATAGGCGAAGGCCGCCCGTTCCGACACCGGCGCATTGCCGCCCTGGTCGTGACCATAGGAACTGAAGGCGTCCAGGTTAAAAGACACGATGGAGGCGCCGGAGGACTGGGCGCCCCAGACCCCCTTGATCGCCGGGTGCAGGCGGGCGATCGGCGCTTTGCCGCCATTGACGAGGCAAATCCCCTTGGTTTTCTCGCCTTCCGAGGCAAGCCGGGCCCAAAGCTCTCTCGCCGCCGGGCGGTCGTGAAGATAGATATGATTTCGCCGCTCGCTTTCGAGCGCAAAAACCACATTCTGGTCTTTCATGTCTTCGGGCCAGCTGAAGCGATCAAAATCTTCCGGCTTCCAGCGTTGCAGAAAACGTAATAATGCGCGCAACCCAATGTCTTTTATGCCGGCAAGGCTGTCTTCATGACGTTTGACGAAGGCGGCATGTTCCTCGGTCAGTCGCTTTCCCGCTCCTGCCGTAACCCCCAAAACATAGGACGTCTTGTCCCACAGAAAATTGGGCGCTACCCCGGACGTGCGCTTGACGGGTTGCGGCACGGCCATCAACGGGGCAATCTTCTTTTTTCCGTCTCCGCTCCTAAGATCCGTGGCGGAAACCGGCGCGCCATCCTCGTTCAGGGAAATGACAAAACCGATTTTCTCGCTGGAATAGCCGAAAGGGGGGACTTCGTCCCGGTCGGCCAGGCGATCATAGGCGTTGTTCAGGGCGCTGAGGATGCTCATCGGCGGATCTCCGGCGAATGGGGTTGCGGCACGTCGAGAATGCCGTCCTTGAGGGCGGCGTGGAAAAACAGCGCCGCGCGGTCCGTCTCATGGTCGATGTCCCACAGCATGAAGCCCAGGTCGCGGCTTTCCCCTATGGCCCGGGGCAGGGGGGCGTCGGGGGCGATCAGTGCGAACCGGGCGTCAAATTCCCGGGTGCCGAGGCAGGGCTGGTGAAAACACTGTCCCCGGGCGGCGCGGCGGTTGAAGATGTCCAGATGCTTGCCGTCATTGTCGTCGGGACCCGCCTTGTCGGTCATTTCGAAATGGGCCTCGATGATATAATCCACATCGACCAGCACCGTCGCCGCCCGCTGCTGGCGGTCCTCATCGACCAGGAGATGCAGGCCGTCGAGGCTTTCGCGATTCATGGCGGTTTTGATGTTGCGCGCAGACGCCTTGTGGCCGACTTCGTTGCGCCGGATGGACTGAAAACGGATGGGCCGCAACACATGAATGCGGTCAATGATCCAGCGGATGGCGGGCTTCCAGTGGATCGCCTCCAGTATGCCGCGCGCCGCCGACGGCGTCATGACGTCATAGGATACTCGCTCCACCTTCATTTCCGGCCGTGTGAAACAGGCATGCTTGCCCGAAACCCGTAATTTAATGCCATAAGCCATAAGTCGTTCTTCCCTTCCTACAAAACAGAATTTTCCAGTCCCAGATAATCCGCATTTTCCCAGATCAGGCCGGCCTTCTCCGTATAAAGGCTGGCGGTTTGCAGCACGCAGAACTGATCGCCAAAGATCGCTTCCTGCTCGAATTTCACATGGCCGTTGGCGAGCAGCAGATGGCGGGCCCTTGGCGGCACCTGCACGATATAACGCTGCAACGCCCGGGCTATGGCGCCGGGGCGGGTGTCGGGATTTTTGAGCCGGTCCAGGGCCTTCCGGGCGTCCGCGTCCCGGGCGATGATCACCGGCGCGAGGCCGCTTTGGATCATGCGGAATTTTTCCGCCACAGTGCGATAGCTGAAATTCGCTTCCATGCCGCTGATTTTGAATTTATCGAGGATCTTCTCGGCATCAAGGCCGTCGCCCTTGCGCCAATAAACCTCGCCGAAATAGTCCTTTATCGCCGCCGGCGACGACAGATCGTCAAACCCGTCCTTCATGCGGTCAAGGTCCCCGACAAACTGGCGGATATCAAAGGGCGGCGGATTGTCCCGCGCCTTGAAGACGGTGACGAGGCTCGCATCCAGCGGCCGCTTGCCTTCGCGGTTGCAGCGGCCGGCCGCCTGGGTGATCTGGTCCAGCCCGGCTTCCGCCCGCCACACGCGGGGAAAATCAAGATCCACGCCCGCCTCCACCAGCGAGGTGGCGATCAGGCGGCAGGGCTGTCCCTGTTGCAGATGCTCGCGCACGTTTTTCAGAATTTCCTGTCGATGGGCGGCATATTGACGGGTGGTGAGGTGAATCAGGCCGTCAAGCCCGGCGTCCCGGGCGCGTCTGTAGAGCGACAGGGCGTGGCCGCGGCTGTTGACGATGACCAGGGCTTGGGGTTCACGCGCCAGCGCCCGGACCAGTTCTTCATCGCCCATTTCCGGGCCCAGTTCGATCGTGGCGCGTTTGAACTTTGCCGCCAGGCCTTGCGGATCGGGAGCGAGTTCCCGGCCCGCAAGCGGCAGGCCGCCTTTGATGTCGTTTGCGTCCAGCGCCGGTTGCGTCGCCGTGCACAGGACCACCGAGACGCCGTAATTCGCGGTCAGTTCCCGCAAAGTTTCCATGCAGGGCCGCAGCAGGTTCAGCGGAAGGGTCTGCGCCTCGTCCAGCACGATGACGCTGCCCGCCAGGTTATGCAGTTTGCGGCAGCGCGACGGCCGGTTGGAAAACAGGCTTTCAAAAAGCTGGACATTGGTGGTGACCACGATCGGCGCCGCCCAGTCCTCCATGGTGAGACGCAGCTTGTCCCGTTGTTGGCGCTCCTTGATTTTCTCCTCCTCAAAGGCAGAATGATGTTCCAGGATATGCTCTTCGCCCAAGACCTTCCGAAACTCGCCGGCGGTCTGGTCGATGACCGTGGTGAAAGGGATGGCATAGATGATGCGGCGGAGACCATGCCGTTTGGCGTGATCGAGGGCGAAGCCGAGCGAGGTCAGCGTCTTGCCGCCGCCCGTGGGCACGGTGAGGGTGAAGAGGCCCGGGGGCTGATCCGCCCGGGCCCGCACATGGGCGAGGATGTCGCGGCGCAGGCGGTTCACGTCCGACAGGGGCGAGGTGGTTTGCAGCCCGGCCATATGACCGTCAAAATCGGCGCGCAGTCTGTCGATAATGGCGTCAAGCGCCGGCCAGTCCCGGTCCTTCGCCTCCCCCCTGACCTGGCTATAAAAAGATTCCGTATCGCGATAATCCGCATCGACCAGGCAGGAAAAAATCATCCGTCCGAGAAGGCCGAACTGAAACGGCAGCTTGTCTTTGTTCCAGTCGAAGGGCGGCATCAGATCGGCGGCGTCGGGGGTGATCTCCTCCCGCCAGACGGGATCAAGCGGTTCCAGCGTTTTTTTTAGCCGGTCGGCGAGGGCGCCGCCGCCCTGGTGGCGATCCGCGAGCCCCGCATGATGGCCGGCGATGGCGAAGGCGACCAGCTCCGCCATCGCCGCATCCGACCCGTCAGGCAGCAGATTTTTGACCTCGACGGCGCCGGCGGTGGCGTGATCGACCTTGACCGACATCCCGGTCAGTCTTTTCTGGAACATGGGCGTGTATTTGCCGAGATCATGCAGCAGCCCCGCAAGGCGTCCGGCCCGGCCCGCGCCGAACGCTCCGGCGAACTGCGCCGCGGCGGCGCCGGTTGCTGTCAAATGATCACGCAGAAGGTGCCAGTTCTGTCGGCTGTCGTCGTCTGTTGAATGTGCATAAAACACGATGTCCCCCAATAGCAAGTCTATCGTTTAAGCTCTTTGAGCTCCCCATTGGCCAGATTACATGCTCTATCTGTTGCCGTAGAAGGACCGATGCTACCATAAACAGATCAAAAATCATAATATTCAGTGACAGACCACACTGATCTTAGCGAACTGAAGCGTTACGGGCTTACTCAATCCGGATCTTTTCGCAAAATACTTAACGGATTGTTGAAAAATCCAGGACCAGCTCTAGGGTCTGTGGACAATTAAGGTCAGGGCGTTGGCGGCCCACATTTTATCACTGGCGAGGCGCGGAATGCGCCGTAGTGTCATTCACTTCAGGCATTTTTGTTCAGCCAGCGCCTCTTGCATTTGGCTGTTTTTCGTTCGCAAGTCCTTTCCCTCATCTACTGTTGCGGCCCATTCCATATCACCGGAAAACCGTTTCTTGCCAGCCTTCAAAAACGCTTTGGACCATTTGCCATACAGGCTCTGAGAAATACCTTCACGCCGGTAACGTCTCAGGGAAGCACGGGACTGAATTCGACATTTTCAAAGACGACTTCGGGCCAGAAGCCATCCATCGGATGCGCCGTAAAGTCAACCTGAAGGTCGAGAACCACCGGCCGGTTGGCTTTTTGCGCCCGCCGGAAGGCGTCGGGGAGGCTCTCCAGCGTCACCTCTTCACCGATACAGCCATAACTTTCCGCCAGGGCGGCGAATTTGACATTGCTGAGATGCATGCCGAATTTCTGATTTTCAAACAAACCTTCGCCGAAGGGCCGGTACATGCCCCAACAGGAATCATTAAAGACGATTGTGATGATATTCAGCCCGCAACGCGCCGCGGTTTCCAGTTCCTGGCCCGTACAGCACATGGCGCCGTCACCGGTAATAAGCACCACAGGTCGATCGGGATTTAAAAGTTTGGCGGCATTGGCAAAGGGCGTTCCCACGCCCAGATGTCCCATGCCCGGCGTAAACAGGTAATTCCTGGGATGGGACGGATGAATGAAACTGTTCGTCCATTCCATGGTTTGTCCGCCGTCAAAGACGACGATGGCGTCCTCGGGAATTAGGGTTGACAGGGTTCGGGCCGCCGCCGCCTCATTGAGGATATTGGTGCCCGGCGTCGTGATCTGGTCCGCGATGCCATTGAGCTCTTGACGGTATTCGTAATATCTTCTCAAGACATCCTGGATCCAGGATGTATCGGCCTTGAATGTTTTCTGTCGTAAGGCGTCATTCAAAAGCCTGAGAAATTCGCGGGCATCCGCCGCCAGGCCAAGGGTGGCCGGGACAGATCGTCCCAGAACTTCGTTATCAATGTCGACCTGTATGATTTTCTGTCCTTTTATGGCGGGATAGGCGGGCGGCTTGTTGACCGGCATCCAGGTGGAAAATTTGCAGCCCACGGATAGAATGACATCGGCTTCCCGTAGCGCCCGGACGGCGCCGTGCCCCGCCAGTATCCCGCCGCAGCCGATGAATGTGGCGCTGTTTTCCGGGATGACGCCCCGGCCGTTCACGGTGCCGGTGGCGGGAAAGCCGGTAATATTGATCAGTTCGCGAAATTCTTCCACGCCGTCTGAGCGGGCAACGCCGCCGCCGGCGATCAGGACCGGCCTGCGGGCATTGGCGAGCAACGTCGCCACATCCTCCATATCCTGGGCATTGGGGACGGGTCTTGGGACCGTGATGGCCGGGATGCTGTTGATGTCATGTTCAACGGCGCTTGCGCCGACATCGACCGGAATATCAAGATGCACCGGACCCGGCCGGCCGGAACGGGCGATATGGATGGCCCGCTCGATCAGTTCCGCCGCCCGTTCCGGGTATCTTATGGTCGCGCTCCATTTGGTGATGGATTTGTAAAGGGCGATATGATCGGCCCCCTGAAGCTGATCCTTGCCCGGATCAATGGCGCGGGACGGATTGTTCGGCGTCAATACCAGCAGCGGAATATTATCGGCCCAGGCGGCGGCGACCCCCGGCAGCATATTGGTGGCGCCGGGGCCGACGGTGCCGAAACAAACCCCCATGGAATCCGTCAGTTTTCCAATGGCGTGAGCCATATGTCCGGCGGCTTCTTCATGACGCGTCGTGACGTAATTGAAATAGGGGTCGCGCGAGGCCCCGTCCATCACCATGCCCAATTGCGCTGCCGGCAGACAGAAGATATTTTTAATCCCATGCTTTTTGAGGATTTTAAGTAAAATACTGCTTACGGTGTCTGTCATGGTGATCTCCTCATCCTATTCTCTGAAAAATATTCTGTTATTTGGCGTTTTCGGGGTCTTCCAATCTGACAGCTTTTACGCAAGAGCAGACTGGATATCATATAGTATCTTCTGCACAGGGCAGGCCGGCAATGACGGAATATACCTATTTTGCGGCGATTTGGCGGGGAGAATATTTGGGCGCAGAAATGAAAAAAGCCCACCGTTGAAAGGCGGGCTTTCCGGCGCCTTAAGATGAACGGTCAATCGTTGGTGAAGGTATTTGTCACCGTAATATGGTCGGCGACATTGTTTCGTTTCGCCAGTTCATACATAAAACGGCCGTCAACAACAGCGCTGATGCCGCCATCTTCGTCATAGCCGACCAGAGGGCCGTGGGCGATGGCGAACATGGTGACGCCGCCGGGCGAATCCGGCTCATGGATCGAGCCGCCCGCTTCCAGAACGTAACTGCCAACCCCGCCGCGGTCATGGGCGCCGTACCCGAATTCACCTTCCGTAATATAGGCTTCAATGCCGCCGATATGATGGTGAACAGGGGCCGTAATATCCGGATCAACTTTTAAAATCATGGTGAAGCCGCCGGTCAGTTCATTGATATTCAACAGCTTGAAATAGGTCCCCGGCATGACCCAGTCCGTCCACGGCAAGGCGCCGGGGTCAAAAAAAGCCGGCCGATGGGGACTGTTGGCTTTCACTGTGTTTCTCAGGCTTAATACCGTATCCGACATGTAACATCTCCTTTAATTTGTTCTGAAAGGAAATGTTACGGGCTTAGGGCTGGCTTCCCTATGACGGAAAATACTTATTTTGCATATTAATTAATGGTGTGCCGGAGCCAGTTTAAACGCCAGACTGGTCCGGTTCTTGACGTTCACCTTGCTGAAGATGGACCTGAGATGGTTTTCGACCGTGCGGATGCTGATGCACAGCTTTTCCGCAATTTCGGGATTCGTCAGTCCTTTGACAATCAGGCTGGCGATATCCGTTTCCCGATGGGTCAGATCAAATTTTTCAATTTCCAGGGCGCGGATGGTTTTGCAGGCGGCGCGCCGGGTGTGCAGAACTATACGCTGTTCCTGGTTATTGGTGTCGGAGGTGATGGTCCGGGCGCTGATGCTGATTCCCCCATGGATAAATTCGATTGGCCGGCCCGACGGATCGCCGGTCAGGGGCAGGCGCGACTGGGTTTCAGTCATCAAGCTGTTTTCGGGGTTTGAATAATAATTCTTTTTCGCCACCGTGATATTCAAATGTTTTTGTCCGGTCCGGTTGGCGAAAATTACCTGGTGGTTTTTATTGAGAATAACCAGGCCGGTTTCGGAAAGCTGATCCTGTAACTGGGCGACAATGATATTGCGGTCATGGAGCTGGCTTCTGAGTTCCAGACCATTGAATATATTGAACAGGGCGGGCCCGAAATAGGACGTGGCCTGAGTGTCCTGTTCGCCGAAAGAGTGATCGCAATAGCGATGAAAACCCAACACATAGATCAGCGAACTGTCAATGTTGGACGGCACGCCCATAACCAGAATTTGCCGAATTGAATTGGGCCGCAGGAATTCATTATAATATTCGCCGCGCGAGAATTTATGGGGATCGATGATATTGTCCAGGGTGAAGGTAAAGCCCTTTGATTGACCCATTTTATGGCACAGCCGGGTTGAATGAAAGGCATGAGGGAGGACAGGGTCTGCACTCTGAAAGTAATTTTCATAATTTGAGAAACTTTGATGGTCGACGCTGTTGCTGATAAAGTTGTAGGCGTTCATTTCCTGCCGGTTTTTCTTGAGAATGGCGAAAATGCTGGTCTCGGCGCCAATCAACTGGGCGAGCGGGGAAAGTATTTTATGGCTGATGTCATAAAAACTTGCCGTGTCCGATAATTTGTCATTAATTTCGTAATAGTCTGAAACCGTCAGCTTGCCTGAGGAATTCATGCATACTCTCCCGAAATAGCGGTATTCTGATCATGCTTTATATTTTTGATGTGATAACAGTCAAAATTCCGCGCCTATACTTCCCGCAAACTATACAATCTTTCAGTCATTAATAAAATAGGTGTTTTCCGCTATTGGTCGCTTGGGTGACCTGCCCCATGATAACGACGTTGCAAGATCAGAATATTAGGGCGCGCTTGTACAAGGTCATATAACGATACCGGCCGGGCACGCGCATAGCATCAAGGGAGAAAAAGATGAACGGAAAATATCATTTGTATTCGGGCATGGCGCGGGGCGCGGGCATGGCCCTGGTGATTGCGGCGTTGCCGGCTGCCGCTGCGGAAAATGCGGCGGACAAAACCATCATGCTGCTGGAGGAAATTACGGTCACCGCCCAGAAGCGGTCCCAGAACCTTCAGGATGTGGGCATCGCGGTGAGCGCTTTTTCCGGGGATCAGCTCAAGTCACTGGGCATGGTTGATACCGCCGATATCGCGTCCCAGACGCCGGGACTTCTTTTTACCCAGCCCGGCGGGTCCCAGTTGATCGGCCTGCCCGCCATTCGGGGCGTGTCGCAAAATGATTTCGCCCCCCATCAGGAGACCCCCAATGCGTTGTATGTGGATGAGGCCTATGTCAGTTTTGTCGCCGGCAATTCGCAATATATGTTCGATGTCGAGCGGGTCGAGGTGTTGAAAGGACCGCAGGGAACGCTTTTCGGCCGCAATGCGACCGGCGGCCTGATCCATGTGATTTCCCGCAAGCCCGGCGAGACGTTCGAGGGCTATGCGGACCTGACGATCGGCTCCTATGACCAGGTCCGTGTCGAGGCGGCGGCGGGCGGGCCGCTGTCGGACAAGGTCGGTTTCCGGGCTGCCGGTTTTTATAACAAATATGATGGTTATGTCCGCAATGCGATTGGCCAGGACAATTATGAGGATGATACCGGCGCGGGCCGTCTGCAACTCCTGTTCGAACCCAATGAAGATCTGGAGATCCTGTTGATCGGATCCGGCAGCAAGACCGGTGATATTGTCGTCGGTGGCGGGCAGTTTATGGGCGCCGGCAAGGATGCGGACGGCCTGGGGGTCAGGATTCCGGGCCAGCCCAGCCTGTTCGGCTATCTTGATACCGATGGCGACAACCACAAGGGCGCCTACGATATTGACGGCCTGATGAACAAGGAAAGCTATACTTTTACGGGCAAGGTTACATACGGTTTCGGGGATATAGAGCTGACGTCGATCACCAGCTACACGGATTTTGAGTTCAGCTATTCGGAAGATAACGACCTGACGCCGGATCCGATTTCCATGTATGGCATGGCGCAGGAATCGGAACAGTTTTCCCAGGAAGTGCGGCTCAGCGGCGAAGGTGAAAAACTGGAATGGGTCATCGGCGCCTATTACCTGAGCATCGACAGCGATAACACAAGCGAATTTAATCTGTTGGCCTTTGGCGCCGACCAGAACAACAGTTTTGCGCTGTCCACCTCATCCTGGGCTTTGTTCGGCCAGGTTGAATATGAACTGTCGCCAACCCTTTCGGTGACCGGCGGTTTCCGCTGGTCGGAAGAAGACAAGGATTATACCTTCAGTTCGGCCTGTACCGACGGGGTTCCGACTCTTGTTCCGGTCGGTTGTGCCGGCGCTTTCCCGGCCCTTCCGGGTACGATCAATGACATCGGCACCTATAACGGCAAGATTGACAAGGGCGACTGGTCCGGCAAGGCGCAACTGGACTGGCGCCCCAATGAGGATATGCTGATCTATGCCGGCATCACCCGCGGCACCAAGGCGGGCGGCTTCAACGCCCCGCTCGACGGGTTGCTGACCGCAGACCAGATGGCCTTTGACAGTGAAATTCTGACCTCCTATGAAACCGGCATCAAATCCACTTTCTGGGACGGCAAGGCCCGGTTCAATGCCGCCGCCTTCTATTATGACTACGGGAATTATCAATCCTTCGACATGCGCGGCTTTACCCAGGTGATCGCCAACAGCGATGCGGAGGTTTATGGCCTTGATGCGGAACTTGTTGTTCAGCCGGGGCATGGCGTTTCCCTGATGGCGGGGATCAGTCTGCTGGACGCCACGGTCAAGGATACGCCGCTGCCGTCAGGCCGCACCACGGATACCGAACCGCCGCAGGCCCCGAGCTTTTCCGCCAATGGCCTGATCGCCAAGGACTGGGACATGGGCACAGGGCTGATCCGGACCCAGTTTGATTTTTCCTATGTCGGCGATTATCAGGTTGGCGTCGCCAACGCCGAGATTACGGCTATTGACAGTTATTTTCTCGGCAATGCCCGGATCAGCTACGTCGATGCCGATGACCGGTTCGAGGTCGCCCTGTTCGCCAAGAATGTTTTCGACAGCGATATCCGGGTTTACGCCTATGACATTTCAAATCTGGGCTTCGCCGAAAATGTCTATTTGCCGCCAAGATGGTTTGGGGCGCAGCTCATTGTCCGCTATTGACATGACCTTGCAGGGAGAGACGAAAATGGCGCAATTCAGCGGAAAAACGGCGATCGTCACCGGGGGCGCGTCCGGGATTGGCCGTGAAACCGCCCGGCAATTGTCGGATCAGGGCTGTCATGTGATTGTCGCGGACATCAATTTTGATCAAGCAGAAGAGGTCGCCAAGGAGCTGTCAACCGATTCCATTGGCTTCCGGCTCGATGTCAGTTCGGCAGAAGCCTGGACGGATGTTATGAAATGCGCCGAAGAAACCTTTGGCGGTCTTGATATTTTGGTCAACAGCGCCGGGATCGGTTTTACCGGTGATTTTGAGGATATGGCGCTGGGTCACTGGAATGCGATGATTTCGGTTAATCTGACCGGCACCTTTCTGGGCTGCCAGAAAGCCATAAAACTGATGAAGAAATCGGGAAAACCCGCCGCCATTGCCAATATCTCCTCATTGGGCGGGTTGGTCGGCGGCGAGGATATTGCCGGATATTGCGCCTCAAAGGGCGGCGTGACATTGCTGACGAAGTCCGTGGCCTTATATTGCGCCGGCAAGGGCTATAATATTCGCTGCAACAGCATTCACCCGACCTATGTGGACACGGAAATGCTCGACCCCGTTGCCGATGCCTTTGGCAGCCGCAAAGTTATGCTTGACGGCATGGCGTCGCAGGTGCCAATTGGTCGTGTGGCCAAGCCAGAAGATATCGCTTCGGCGATTTTATATCTTTGCTCGGCAGAGGCCAGCATGGTCACAGGTCATCAAATGGTTATTGATGGCGGACAGATGGCGGGAATGCCCGCCCAACATTCAACCAAGCGAGGGGTGTTATGACGGAAAACAATCGCCGCGTTTCCGGAAAGGTGGCCTTGGTCACCGGAGGGGCCTCGGGGCTCGGGCTGGCTATTGCCGCGCTGCTGGTGCGGGAGGGCGCCATCACCATCATCACGGATATTCAGCAAGACCGCGGCTGGCAGGAGGCGAAAAATATCGGCGCGGATTTCATCCGGCAGGATGTCGCGGATGAAGCCGGCTGGAAAGCGGTTCTCGGCCATGTTTTTGAAAAATACGGCCGGCTGGATATTCTGGTGAACAATGCCGGAATAAGCGGCGATGTTCAGGAAACGAACCCTGAAACGACAACCCTCGAAGAATGGCGGAAAATTCAGAAAGTGAACGGCGACAGCGTTTTTCTCGGCTGTAAATACGCCATTGACTACATGCGTCAAAGCGGCGGCGGCTCGATCATTAACCTGTCGTCCATTGCGGCGCTTGTGGCGACGCCATTTATCACGGCTTACGGCGCCAGCAAGGCGGCCGTGCGGCAGTTGACCATGTCGGTGGCGATGCATTGCGCGACGACCGGCTCCAGAGTGCGTTGTAACAGTGTCCATCCCGGCCAGATCAGAACCCCGATGCTGGAAACGCTGTTTGAGGAAACGGCAAACCGGATGGGCGTGTCCCAGGCGGCCGTGGAGCAGAAGTTTCTGGAGAGAATTCCTCTGGCCGAATTCGGCGAGCCGGATGACATCGCCTATATGGTTCTGTTTCTGGCCTCCGATGAATCAAAACATGTCACCGGCGGTCAATTTGTTGTCGATGGCGGCATGCAGCTCAATGGTTAGAGCAATAAAAGGGAGAAAATCGAGATGAAACAACCAATCGGATCAATTGCGCAGATAGCCTATATTGTGGAAAACCTGGAACAGGCCATGGATCATTGGATCAATTTTCTGGATATCGGGCCGTTTTTTGTTATTGAGGATTTTCAACTGATTGAGCCGCAATATCGCGGGCGGCCCATGGGAGATATCAAATTCCGGGTCGCCCTGGGCTTTAGCGGCGGCGTATGCATAGAATTGATCGAACAGATAGATGATACGCCCTCCGTGTTTCGCGAAGTCGCCATGGAAAAAGGATTCTGTTTTCACCATTGGGCCTATATGACCAGAGACTTTGATAATGAGGTGAAAAAATATCAGGACCAGGGGATCGAGATCTGTTTTTCCGGCGCTGTTGGCGTCGGCGGCCGTTTTGTCTATCTGGACGCCACGGAAGAGACGCAAAGCATGATCGAGATTATTGAATTCAATCCAAAGGTGGAAGCGTTTTTCGCTATGATCGAAGAGGCGGCCGTGAATTGGGATGGGACAGAGCCGGTGCGTTATTTTTAATCCTGATGATATGATCTTTCACGGTTAACGCATAAGGCCCATCATGCAGGTCCAGCTCGACAAAGGGCGCGACCTGTTCAACGTCGGCTTTACACAGGCGGGGGTTTGATGACATCCGGTGGCGGCAGACATCCACCGCCTTTTCCTCTTTCCGGCAATCCGGCGCAATGAAAAATTTATGCGTCGACTTTACCGGCTTTCGGCAGATCGGCGTGATTTTGCCGCAGCCCCAGGATATTGCCGTCCGGGTCCTTGAAAAAAGCCAGCCGTATCCAGTCGCCGAGGACAATAATCTCGCCGACATCGACCTTGTTGCGGATCAGTTCATCGCGGGCGGCGGTGATGTCATTGACGACAAAGGTCGCCTTTTTGCCGCCGAGGCCGCTGCCGTCCGGATTCAGATGCAGCCCGATGGCGCTGTTGGGGGCGTCGGGAATATTGAACTGACGCCAGGTGTCGGCATTATATCTTTCGTCCAGTTCAAGCTGCAATTTGTCAGCATACCATTTCGCGCTTTTGTCCAGATCAGAAACGTCAATCTTGATTACAAGGCCAAAGTCGCCAATTAGATCTCTCAAGCTCATTTTAGTCTCCTGTATGTAAAAAGGCCGGACGCTTGCAGTCTTGACGGCGCCTGCGGTCCGGAGCCCGTTCGCCAGTGACCCGGGGGGCGGGGAGGTATTGTCCCCGGCCTGTCAGCCGTCATTGTCCGCCTTTTCAATGATGGGGTCAATCCTGCGCAGCTTGTATTTTCTTTTCTGCACCGTTTGGGGGTTGGTGATGATCGGCCGGTAAATTTCCACCCTGTCTCCCTCTTCAACCTGTGTGTCGAGAGTCGCGATATGGCCGAAAATGCCGACTTTCTGGGTCGTCAGATCAATTTCCGGGAATTCGTTCAAAATGCCGGAAGCCTCGATGGCCTCTTTGATGGTTGCCCCCTCCGGCACCGATAAATCATGCCAGATCTGGTCCAGGGGGGTGGCATAGGCGACGCCGATTTGTATCATGTTACTCATTCCTTTTGTGCTCAGCTGCCCAGCGGTTTGGCGCCGGCGCTGTCAATGACGGCGGGGCCGCTTTCCGGTTCGACCTCGTCGCTGCGGCGCAGGCGGTCGTCCAGCAACCGCTTGCCGGCGATCAGAAAGCCGAGGGCGATGAAGCCGCCCGGGGGCAGGACAAACAGCAGAAATCCCTTGTAATCGGGGATCAGCGTCGTTTCCAGAAAGGCGAAATGATCGCCCAGCAGAAGCGCCGCATTGGCGAAAAGCGTGCCACCGCCGATGATTTCCCGAATGGCGCCGAGCAGCACCAGGACAAAGGTGAAGCCCAGGCCCATCATCAGGGCGTCATAGACCGAGGCGCCGACATTGTTTTTCGAGGCGAAAGCCTCCGCCCGGCCCAGAATGGCGCAGTTGGTGACGATCAGGGGAATGAACAGCCCCAGGACCTTGTAGAGTTCATGCATCCAGGCGTTCATCATCATGTCGACCATGGTGACGATGGTCGCGATGATCAGGACGAAGGACGGGATGCGAACGTCCGGCGTCACCACATTCCGCAGCAGGGAAATCGTAAATCCCGACGCCAGCAGCACGGCCATTGTCGCAATGCCCATGCCCAGGCCGTTGGTCGCGGTGCCAGTGACCGCCAAAAGCGGGCATAAGGCCAGCATCTGGCTGAAAACGATATTGTTGGTCCATAATCCCTCGCGGGCGTTGGCCTTAAAGTCAAAACTCATGATGCAACCCTTTCTTGTTCGATCTTGACCGGTATCAGCAGTTTTTTCTTCTGGAGGTCAAAAAAATCCAGTCCCCGTTTCACGGCCCTGACGACGGCCCGCGGCGTGATGGTCGCGCCGCTGAACTGGTCAAAATCGCCGCCGTCCTTTTTGACCGCCCACCGGCCGGGCGGCGGGCTGCCGAGGGAAAGCCCGCTGAAGTCCAGAATCCAGTCGTCTTTCTCGACCTCAATCTTGTCGCCCAGGCCCGGGGTTTCGGCATGGGACAAGGTGCGCACGCCCAGAATTTTTCCGTCCGGGTTCACGGCCATGATGATCACAATGGTGCCGCCGTATCCCGCGCTGCTCATGGTGTAGGCGAGGGCGGTCACGACCCCGTCCCTGGTCCCCTGGTAAACCGTGACCGGTTCGCCCGCGGGACCGGGCAGGGAAAGCGTGCTGGCGATCAGGTCGTTGTCATACAGGTTGTCGGCGACCACCTGTCCGATCGAGGCCTTGAGGTCTTCTTCGGCCCGCAGCTTGATGGCGTCCCGCGTTTCAATGTCACTGGTGCCCAGAAGAACAGACGCCGCGAGGGTGAAACTGCCCAGCAGAACGGCCTGAAACGCAATGCTCAGGCGAAATTTTGATTTTTTGGGGTCAGGTGAGCTCATGATCTGTCCGTTAAGTTTAAGGGATCGCCTTTGCGGGTGCGTCCGAAAATTCTTGGTCTGAAATAGCGGTCAATCAGGGGCGTCGCCGCATTCATCAGCAATATGGCGAAGGACAGGCCTTCGGGATATGCCGCCCAGGTGCGAATGATGTAAATCAGGGCGCCGAGGCCGACGCCAAAGACGATCTGCCCCTTGGGCGACATGGGCGAGGTCACCGGATCGGTGGCGATGAAAAACGCCCCGAGCACGGTCGCGCCGGTCAACAGGTGAACCATGGCGTCCGGATAGGTCTGGCCGTCAATCAGGTTAAAGAAGGTGGCGATGACCGCCAGCGACAGCAGGGTGCTGACCGGAATATGCCAGCGGATGATCCGGCCGAACATCAGGGCGATACCGCCGATTGTCAACAGCAGGGCCGATCCCTCGCCGAGACTGCCGATGCTGTTGCCGACAAGCCATTGGCCGGGATGATAGCGGCCTTCGGTGATCTCCGGCAGGGCCGCGCCCTGCCCAAGGCCGGTTTTGATCGAGTCGAGAAGCGAGGCGCTGCTGACGGCGTCAAACTGACCGACCTGAAAAATAATCGCCATACTGTCGCTGAAGGAAGGCGCGCCCTGGCTGAAAAACGGCATCGGCGCAATGAATGTCGTCATTTCCAGGGGAAAGGAAATCAACAGGGCCACCCGGGCGACCATCGCCGGATTAAACACATTCTGACCGAGGCCGCCGAAAATCTGCTTGCCGATCACGATGGCGATGGCCGAGCCGACAACGCCGATCCACCAGGGGGCCCAGGGCGGCAGGCTGACGGCGAGCAGCCAGGCGGTCAACAGGGCCGACCCGTCGAGGGCAAAGGTCGAAACCGTCCGTCTGGCCAGCCACAGCCCGATGACTTCAAACAGGAGCGCGGAGCCGAGGGTGATGGTGAACAGAATGATTGACGGCCAGCCATAAAGATAAAAGCCATAGGCGGTGGCCGGACTCAGGGCCGCCATAACCAGCATCATGGTTCTGCGAACGCTTTTGTTTTTGCGCAGATAAGGGCCGCTCATGGGGGGGATATGGGTCATCGCGTTTCCAGTCCTTTCGCCTCGGGTTCAGCCGGCGCTGCTTTCAGGGCTTCCCGGGCGTGTTGTTCTTTTTCGAGCCGGCGGGTTCTTTTTTCCGCCAGGTTTTTCATCCGGTCCTGGTTGCGTCTGTCAATATCCTGCTCTTTCAGGCGGCCCTTGGCGTAATTGAAATATTGCACCAGCGGAATATGGGACGGGCAGACATAATTGCAGGAGCCGCAGCTGACGCAGTCGCGGATGCCGATCGTGTCGGCGCCGTCCAGGTCTTCATGCTGAATGCGCGCCGCCAGGTCCAGCGGCAGCAGCCCGCAGGGGCAGACCGCGACGCAACTGCCGCAGCCGATACAGGGCATGACATTCTGGTCCTTGACCTCGGTGCCGTTGAGCGCCAGAACCCCTGAGGATCCCTTGATGATCGGCACATCCAGCTTCGGCAGGGGCTGGCCCATCATCGGGCCGCCCATCAGGAGCTGCTTGGGCATTTCCGTCATGCCGCCGCTTTGATCGATCAGCCAGGACACCGGCGTGCCGATCAGCGTGTCATAATTGGCCGGTTTCTTGATCGCCCTGCCGCTGACGGTGACGACGCGCGAGATCAGCGGCCGCCCCAGGTATATGGCTTCATAGACCGCATAGGCCGTCGCCACATTATGCACCACGACCCCGAGATCGGCGGTCATGCCCTTGGCCGGGGTCTCGCGGCCGGTAATCGCCTGGACCAGATGCTTTTCCGAGCCCATCGGATAGCGCGCCGGCACCTCGACAATGCTGATATTCTCATCATCGACGGTGGCCTTTTCCATCGACTGGAAGGCGTCGGGCTTGTTGTTTTCAATGGCGATAAAGGCTTTCGAGACCTGCAGGGCCTTCATCATCACCTTGATGCCCATGATGGTTTTTTCGGCGCGTTCGCGCATCAGGCGGTCGTCACAGGTGAGATAGGGTTCGCATTCCGCCCCGTTGATCACCAGCAGGTCAAGGTCATAGCGCTGACCAAGATTGAGTTTGACCGCGGAGGGGAAGGTGGCGCCGCCCATGCCGACGATGCCCGCCGCGGCGACCCGGTCGGCAATTTCCTTTGGGCTGGCGACCTCAGGGTCGAGCGGCTTCGGCAGGTCGCCCCACATATCCAGACCATCCGGCTCCAGCGAGAGCGTCAGTACCGGCAGCCCCGAAGGATGGGGCGCCAGAAAATCGCCGATCCGCTTGACGACGCCCGATGTCGAGGCATGAATGGGGGCGGAGACCACGCCCTTGCCTTCTGCGATCAGTTGACCCTTCATGACATGGTCGCCACAGGCGACAATCGGTTCGGCCGGCGCGCCGATATGCTGCTGCAGGGGAATATGCAACATGTCGGGAATGGGGACGGTAATAATCTTTTCGCCAGAGGTCAGGGTCTTGCGCCCGTCGAGGCGCGCCCCGCCCTGAATATTGAAAATAGACATTATAATATTCCCTCATGATGTTTGGGTTTTTCCGGCATCGGCCAGTGCCATGTCTGTACGGTTTTCTCGATGGAAACCATCCTCAGCGCCTTGGTCGGACACATATCGATGCATTCCTCGCAGGAGGTGCAGATATTGGGAATCACGGTATGAAGCTGCTGCGGACCGCCGATCAGGGCGTCTGTCGGGCAGACGGAATAACAGCGGGTGCATCCGATGCACAGATTCTCGTCGACATAGGCGACGGTCGGGGCCTTGTCCTCCATCTCGGATAAATCCGCCTCAACGCCGAGTTTTTCCGCCAGCGCCACCGCCAGCGATTTTCCGCCGGGCGGGCAGAGGGTTACCTTGGCTTCGCCCTTGACCAAGCCTGCCGCGGCCGGGGCGCAGCCCGGATAACCGCATTGACCGCATTGGGTGCCGGGCATCATCGCTTCGATTTCCTCGACAAGAGGATCTCCTTCAACCTTCAGGTAGCGCGAGGCGACACCGAGCAAGGCCCCTAAACCAACGCCCAGTGCGGTGAGACTTACAACCGCTTCAAGCATAATCTTTCTCCTATGACGTTGTTAATCCGGCAAAACCCAGAAATCCCAGGGCCAGAATGCCGGCCGTGACAAAGCCGATGGGCGCGCCGGCGAAACTTTCGGGAACATCGGCCATGGTCAGGCGCTCCCGAAGGCCGGCGAAAATCACCATCACCAAAGTAAAACCGAGCGCCGAGCCAATGCCGTAAAGGAAGCTCTGGATAAAGCCGTGGGCTTCCTGGGTATTGAGCAGCGCGACGCCCAGAACCGCGCAATTGGTCGTGATCAGCGGTAGGAAAATGCCCAGCACCTGATAGAGGGCCGGGGATATTTTCCGGACAAACATTTCGGTGAACTGGACCACGGCGGCAATAACCAGAATGAAGGTCAGGATCCGCAAAAAGCCCACATTCAGCGGCGCAAGGACATATTGTTCCAGCACCCAGCTTGAGACCGCGGACAGGGTCAGGACGAAGGTGGTGGCGAACCCCATGCCAATGGCGGTGTCGATTTTATTGGACACCCCCATGAAAGGGCACAATCCGAGGAATTTGACCAGCACCACATTATTGACGAGGGCGGTCGCTATGATGAGTAAAATATATTCCTGCATTTTATTTCCTATACTTCTGAGGTCTTGTCCTGTGAGCTAAATATTTTTTTATGGTCTTCTTTTGTATGTTCTTCATGGGATCTCATGCCGCACTTCCTAAATGAGCGGCTCGCTGACGATGATTTCCTTTGCTTCCCCCGGCTCAAAGGCAATGCGCGCCTTCATGGCCGGGTTCAGGTAAATCCTGCCCTTGTCGTCAACCAGAAGGGCAAAGCGGACGCCCATTTTCTGCGCGACCTCATACCAGTGGTCCGGCCCGGCGACGGTCAGGGCGGTCGCCGCCGCATCGGCCAGGGCGCCGGAGCCGTCAATGACGCTGGCCGAGACAATATGCTTTACCGGCATGCCGTCCCGCGGATCAATGATATGGGCGTATTTCAGCCCCTCATGTTCGCGGAAACGTTCATAATTGCCCGAGGTATAGAGGTTTTCCCCCTTCTCCAGCGCGACGGAGGCGATGACCCCCCAGTGGACCGGATGTCGGATGCCGACCTTCCAGGGTCTGTTGCCGGGATTGCCCACTGTGTTGAGGTCACCGCCCGCGTTTATTGCGGCATTGTCAATGCCATGGTCTTTTAGAATCTGCTCCGCCCGGTCGAGGGCCGCGCCCTTGCCAAAACCGCCGAAATCAAACTGGACCGCCGGATTGCTGCTGAAGACAACATGGTCGCGGATCTGGACGTCATCCATGGACGGCGCCCGGGCGACAAGCCGGCGTATCTTTTCAAAGGACGGCAGCGATCCCTTGGGCAACTCATCGCTGTGGAAGCCCCAGGTTTCAACCAGGCCGCCAATGGCCGGGTTGAACAAACCGCCGCTGAGCTGATAAAATTGCTTCGACTGTTTGATCAGGGGCAGCAGGAAGTCGCTGATTTCCCTTGCTTCGCCCCGGGCGATCGCCTGATTGAGGCGGGTCAGTTCCCCCGGTTTCCAGGCGTGCCAGTCTTCATGCATATGCTGGAATTCGGTGCCGACCGCGCGAACGGCCTTTCGGGCGGTCTCTTCGGGGACCCCGACGATTGTGAAGGTGACCAGGGTGCCGAATACATAGGCTTCCTCCTTATAGGTTTCCGGTTCGGACGCCGTGCAGCCCGTCAAAAAACCGAACAGAAGAAAGGTAAGGCAGATTCGTGCAAACCTCATGCTTTTTCCTCCCTGAGACGGGCAAAGCTCACCCTTTCCGCTGTCTTGAGGGGCGGCAGTTTATTGAGGAACACCGGGACGATCGAGGCGGCAAACCGTGCTGACCTGTAGAACAGGCGCGACAGATAAAAGCCGAAAAGCAGCCCGGCGAGGCTGAAACACATGGCGACAAAATCGCTGCCGTTCAAAGCGTCGCCGATCAGGGCGCCGACGATCAGCCCCAGCAGCGGCAGGAGGTAAATCAACGCGGAAACCTTCAGGATGGTGCTGTTGCGGATGCCAACCTCGATTCTGTCGCCGACAGTGCCGCCGAAGTCATTGACCATCCGCAGGGGAGCGGTTTTTTTGCTGAAATAGCTCGAAAGCGTTTTCGTGCCGCAGCCCTTCGCCGCCGCGCAGCCGCCGCAGGCGGCCTGGGATTCGGCTTCGACCCAGGCCACCCTGTCGCGGATCGCAACGACGCGAACAGTGCCGCGGATCAGATCACCGCTCTGAAATTGTTGATTGCCCTGATTTATATCTGAGTACATTTTTGCCTCTTGTTTTGTTGGGTTTTTGCCGCTGCCCGCCGCCCTTTCTGCCGAAGGGCTGGCGGACGGTCTACGCCCTAGAGGGCCGGTTCGTCGTAACCGACTTTTTTGGCCTCCGTGCTCAAGGGGTCCTGTCCCCGTTTGCGCAGCCATGAGAAGACCGGCGGCACCCGTTCGGCCAGTGATTCAACGATGATGTCGATCATGCAGGGGCCGTCATGGGCGAAGGCTGCGTCAAGGGCCTTTTCCAGTTCATCCAGGGTTTCCACCCGCCAGGCTCGCAGGCCGAAGGCTTCGGCGACGGCGTCGCCCCGGGTGACATTGAAATCGACGGAGAAACAGTCATTGGTCTTTGTCCCCTGCAAACGGTGCAGACCCTTGATCCAGCCGAAACAGGCGTTGTTGAAATGCAGCAGGATGGCCGGACAATTCAGCCGGACCAGGGTTTCCAGTTCCCCGGCCGTCATGCCGAGCGAGCCATCGCCAAACAGGCCGATGGGCCGCTTGTCGGGTTCGGCCGCCCAGGCGCCGACCACCGCCGGGATGGCGTAGCCCAGGCCGCCAAAGGCGCGGGGAATGATGAAGCGTGACCGGGAATCGCCGAGGCGCAGGAAGCGGGTCATATAGGGGGTTGGCGTTCCGGCGTCGGACAGGATGTTGACCGGCGCCGTGATGCGCTGATTGAGCGCCTTGACGATGGGTTCCGGGCGCAGCGGCAGGGCCTGATCCTCGAAAAGTGGTTCTGAATTCCGCCAGAAAATCTGCCGCAGTTGATTGAGTTCATCGACCCAGGGCCGGTTCTTTTCCGGATCGGTATCATCAAGCCGGATCAGTTCATTCAGCACCAGTTTGACGTCGCCCATGATCGACAGGCTGTTCTGGGTGTTATTGGCCAGCACCTCGGAATCGATGTCGACCTGGACCACCCGGCGATCCGGATTCGGGCTCGGGAAGGTCCAGCCGATGGTCACGACCGAGCCGACCTTCGAGCCAAGGTATATCACCAGGTCAGCCTCCTCCAGCGCCGTGTTGGCGTGGGGGTGGAACCCGTTATCGCCGATGACCCCGATGGCCAGGGGATGGGTGTCGGGAATGGCGCCCTGTCCGGTGATCGTATTGACCACCGGGATATTTTGCTTTTCCGCCAGATGGGTCAGCTCCGCCTGGGCCCCGGACCGGTTGACGCCGCCGCCGGCAACATAAAGCGGCCGTTTGGCCTCGGCGATCAGCTGCAAAAGCTTGTTCAGTTCGCTCGGCGGGGCGACGGTGGGGATCGCCGGGAAGGAACAGCATTCCTTTTCCACATGCAGCGACACCCGGTCAAGGGACACTTCCGCCAGCAGCATATCCTCCGGCACGACGACATGAACCGCCCCGGGCTTGCCGGTGGTGGCGATGCGGAAGGCCCGGCGGATGATTTCCGGAATCTTATCGGCTGATTTGATCTGGATGGACGCCTTGGTCACAGGCTCAAAAAGCTTTTTACAGTCCAGTTCGGTGATGACGCCGCGGCCTTCCCCGGCGAGGGGGACATCGATGGTGAACAGGATGACCGGCACGGAGGATGCATGGGATTCGGCGATCGGCGGCAGGGAATACATGGCCCCGGCGCCGGACGGGGCCTCAAAGACGCCGACCCGGTTCGAGATGCGGGCATAGGCGTCGGCCATATAGCCGGCGCTGCGTTCGTCCCGCGCCATGACATGGCGGATTTTACCCTCCGCCCGGACCAGCGCCGTATAGAGCGGCACATTGGTGTCGCCGGGGACGCCAAATATCGTCTCGACACCGTAATCCGTTAACATTTTCACCAGTATATCTGAACCAAGCACATTCTTTCTCCCTGAATTTTTCACGTGGTAACTCATTTCATTGTTGTCGCAGCGGCAATATTCATGACTGCCTGTCGGGGATGACTTCCCCGGCAGGATTTTTGTCGTTTCTGAATATGACCGGATTCCCGCCCCGGTGGGCGATCATGGCCGCCCGATATTGATAATCTTTCCGTTCCGGAACGCAGGCGTTGACCGGACAGGCCCATTTGCAGCGGGCTTCCTCAAAATAGCCTTCGCAATCAACGCAAATTTCGGGATCAATGACATATTGGTCCGCCTCGGCATGGATCGCCCGCACCGGGCATTCCATCTCGCAGGCGCTGCAATTGACACATTCCGCCGTTATCATGTGGGACATGGTTAAATCACCTTTTGCTCGAAAATGTCGGTCAGGCCGGCTTTTGAAACCCGCCGTTTGATGGCGGCGATGTCGGTGCTGTACAGATCCCTGTCCTTCATGCGGTTGAAATAAACCGAGCCGGAGAAGGTATATTTGTTGCCCATATTCTTCTCCTCCTCCATCTCCTCGCGGACATGGGTGATGGCGTCGCCGATGGTCAGGCTTTTGGGCAGGACTATGGGCTTTTTCCCGGCGAGGGCACGGACCGCGTTATGGCCGCCCAGGGCGCCGGTGACCATGGCCTCCGTATGGCCGACGAGCAGGCCGGCCTTTTCGCCGCCGCAGAACAGATTGTCGATATCGCCGGTGACCCGCATGCTGTCATCGCGCGGCGCCAGGTCGGAAAAGCGCATGGAATTGCCCAGGGTGCCGGCGTAAGGATCGACATAGCGCGCCTCCTCCATGCCGGGCAGCTGCCGCAACTCGTGCAGCGGGGTGAAGGGGGTCATCAGCTTGACATGGCCGGTATCGAGCAGGATGATATTTTCGGCAAATTCCTTCAGCGCGTACTGGGCGCAGGCTTTCATGCCCAGTTTTGAGGTATGGATCAGATGTTCCGGCAGCGGAATCATGGCGAGGCCGGTCCTTTCCAGTTCCTCGATGATATGCGGCGCGATCGATTCCTTGCTCAGCTTGCAGGATCCGCTCATGGCACCGAGGGAGCCGTCCATTTTCTTGCCGGTTTTTTCCTTGATCCCGCAGGCGCCGACGACGCTGACCCGCGGGCCAAAGGTGGGGCAGCGGATGACGCACATGACACAGCCGTTGCCGTTGTCGGTACAGAGGGTTTGCGCGCCACAGCTTCCCGTGGTGTCCAGGAAGACGTCGCCTTCAACCGTGGTGCCATTCTCCAGGATCACGCCGCTCAGGGACCCATTGCTTTTTTCAACCTTGACGATGCGGCTGAACATCCAGATTTCAACACCGTGGGCCAGCAGGCAGCGTCTGACCGCCGGCTCAATTTTTGACACATCATAGATCGAGGCGTGTTTATGGCCGGGGAATTCCATGTTGACATGGCGGGAGTTTTCATCACAGACCTTGAACAGATGGCCGGCGCCCATGGCGAACATCTCCTCCGTCGCGGTGAAGCGGCCATTATTGCGCATGATGCCGCCGACCAGCCCGGTTCCCAGCAGACTGTCTGTCCGTTCGAGCAGGATGACTTCTTCCGCCCCTGCCTGGCGTGCGGTCAGGGCGGCGGCGCAGCCTGCCCATCCGCCGCCGATGATTACGACACGTTTACCCATGATCTTCTCCTTTTAAAATTTTACAGGTTGCCTGATAGCCGGCGACGAGGGCCGCCAGGTTTTTTTCCACCAGTTTGGCGGGCAGTTTCTGCGCTACGCCTTTCTTTATTGAGTCCAGTGAAACGACATCCGACACCGCCGCGATACAGCCGAGCGACACGACCCCGGCCGCAATCGGTTTTCCCGTATGCTCAAGGGAAATGCGAATGATCGGGACGGACAGCGCGTGGGCCGGCGGCGCCGTCACCTGATCGCTGTCGGCAATGACAAAGCCGCCGGGTTTGACGGAATCGGCGAACTGCAGGGCGGCATTTTTGCTCAACAGCACCAGAATGTCCGGGTTATCGGTCCGGGGATAGCCGATGCGCTTACTGCCGGCGACGATCTCCACCAGGCTGGGGCCGCCGCGGGTTGCCGAGCCATATTCCCCTCTTTGAGTCGTCCACAGCCCCTCATAGGCGCCGGCGGCGATATTGAGCACGGCGCCGGCCAGTTTGACGCCCTGGCCGCCGATGCCGGCGATCCGGACTTCATGGCGCGGAACCGTGCGCTCTCTGTCCGGCTCTGTTTCCGTAATCGCCGGGGAGGGCGGCGCCTGATTCTGTTTCAGGGAGGACCGCAGGCCGGCGGCCCAGCTTTTGTAAGAGTCAAAATATTCCGGCCAATAGGCGCGGCTGAGCACGCCAAGCGGCAGGCCCTGAGCTGCGGTCACGCCGACCATGGAAAAGCCGGGGGTCGCCATGGCGTCACTGATCAGCCGGGCGAGCTGGTCCAGGTCGTCCAGCGAGCCGCGGGCGACCGATGCGGCTTCGAGGCTGGTCGCCAGTTCGAGGGGGGTGGCCTTGTTTTCAATATTTTCCTGGATGCCGAAGGAGCCCCATTTGGTGCGTTTCACGGGCGACATGGACACGGCGTCGGTGACTTCCGAGCGCAATATCAGCAGGGTCATGCCCATATTGCGCCGCGCGGCATGAATCAGATGGTTCATGCCCAGGGTCACCGCGTCGGCATTCATGATCAGCAACAGCGGCGTATCCGGCAGGGCGGCCCGCAGACCGATGGCCAGGGCGATATTGCGGCCGGGCGGGCCGTGAATGAAGGATATGGGCGGGCCATCCAGATTATATTCCGGCAGTTCCGCCAGACTTGACAGCACCAGCGGCAGTTGCCTGTCGCCGTCAAGGGCCGCCGCCCGGGAAATCACCTTCATCAGGGTTTGCCAGGTGTCCGTCGTCCGGACGGTATTTTTCTGCACCGTCATGCTCATGACACGGCCGCCTGCTGTTTTGTGACCAGAGAGAGGATTTCGGCCGGGGTAATCTGATTGCCGTCCGCCTTGTGAATGCCTTCAACGATGGCCTGTCCGGCGCCGGCCCGCTCAACCTCGCTCCTGATCTGGCCGAAATTCAATTCGGGAACGATGATCCGCCGGACATTCTGCGCCAGTTTTTTGACCCGCTGTTCCGGAAACGGCCAGATGGTCTGCAGTTTGAGCAGACCGAGCCTGATGCCCTGTTCCCGGGCGAGCGCCACCGCATGATCCGCCGCCATGGCCGTGCCGCCGTAAGCGACCAGGGCGATGTCGGCATCGTCCAGCGCCACTTCCTCATACAGCAGAATATCATCAAGGTTATCGGCGATCTTGCTGTGCATATGATCCCACCATTGCGCCACCAGTTCGGAATCCTCGGTCGGATAGCCTTTCTCATCATGAAGCAGGCCGGTCACATGATAGCGGTAGCCTTCGCCAAAGGCGGCCAGCGGGGCGACTTCGCCTTTGGTGAAGGCGAAGGCCTTGTAGTCTTTCGGCGATTCCGCCGGGGTGGGGCGGTGATAGATCTCCAGTTCCGCCGCGTCGGGCACGGCGATTTTCTCCTGCAGGGAGGAGACGAGGGCGTCGGCGAGGAAAATCACCGGGGTGCGGTATTTTTCGGCGAAATTAAACGCCTTGACGGTCAGGTCAAAACAATCCTGCACCGAACCCGGGCTCAGGGCGATAATCGGATGATCGCCGTGGGTTCCCCAGCGGGCCTGCATGATGTCGCCCTGGGCCGCCTTGGTCGGCAGGCCGGTGCTGGGCCCGACACGCTGGACATTGATCACGACGCAGGGAATTTCGCTGCCGACGGCATAGCCAAGGTTTTCCTGCATCAGGGAAAAGCCCGGGCCGCTGGTGGCGGTGGCCGCCTTCATGCCGCCAAGAGAGGCGCCGATGATCGCCGCCATGCTGGCGATTTCATCTTCCATCTGGACAAAGACGCCATTTTCCTCGGGCAGGCGATTCGACAGGATTTCGGCGACTTCTGTCGATGGGGTGATCGGATAGCCGGCATAAAAACGGCAGCCCGCGGCAATCGCCCCTTCGGCGATGGCCTGATTGCCATGCATGACTTCATATTTCGTCATATACTCATTTCCTTGTATCTGGCGTGGAGCGGATGTTCCGGGGGAATAATTTCGATGGCGAAATCCGGGCAGTGCCGTTCGCATAATTTACAGTTAATGCAGTTCTTCAGCCCCGGCGTTACGGGATAGAATTCCTCATCCTCGGCCAGGACATTCTGCGGGCACCAGGCGACGCAGAGGCCGCAGGCCTTGCAATAATCCTTGTTGACTCTGATCTCGAAAACGCCGCGTCTAATTTCCATCATCGGACGTTCCTTCTTTTTCCTTGAGGCCGGCCTTTTTCTTTTCGAGCTGAATTTTGCGCAGCATGGAATAATATCTGCGGCTGAAGCCGACGGAGCTCCTGTTTTCAAAAATCACCCCGCGGCCCGACCGGTCTTCCGGAATGACATGGTCGAGCGCCGCCGGGTTGACCGCCTGGCCATATTCCGATTCCGTCGCGGTAAGCCGGAGCGGCCGGGCGGCGCGCCTGTTGAGGGCGGGGTTGCTGCGCCGGGTCGTCCGGTCCATATCGGCGATCATGTCCGCCGCCTCCGGCCGGTCGTTCATCTTGCCGTACAGGACATGACAGTTGCTGACAATCTCGATCAGAGCGAAGCCGGAAATATTCAGCGCCCGTTCGACCAGCTTGGTCAGGGACGCGGTATGATTGACGGTCGCCCGGGCGAAGAAAGGCGCCCCTGCGGCCCGCGCCAGGACTTCAAGATTCATCGGGCGTTCAATGGTGCGGTGCCTGGCGGTCGTGGTCCGGCTGCCGGAGGGTGTCGTTGGCGAGGACTGGCCGCCGGTCAGGCCATATATATTGTTGTTGACCACGATGGCGACCATGTCGATATTGCGCCGCATGGCGCTGATCAGGTGGTTGCCGCCGATGGACATGGCGTCGCCGTCGCCCATGACGGTGACCACGGTCATTTCCGGCCGCGCCATTTTCAATCCGGTGGCGAAGGCCGGGGCCCGGCCATGGGTGGTGTGAATGGAATTGAAATCGGTATAGCCGGACATGCGCCCGGTGCAGCCAATGCCGGACACCATGGCGACGTCATCCTTTTTCAATCCCTGATAATGAATCGCCTGGACAATGGAGCTCATGATGATGCCGAGACCGCAGCCCGGGCACCAGGTGGTGGGCAGCATCTCGGTCCGCATGTAATCCTTTAACAGCAATGATGTCTGGAGTTTCATCTGTTCACACCTAAGTTCTTTCCTGCCTCCCCTGAAGAGGCCTCAATCCATATTTCCCAAAGTCACGATCGTTAAGTTGGGGTGGTCACCTTCTGTTTTGTAAATAGTGTATACAGTATACAATATTGAGTCAATATATGTCTTTAAATATATCGCCGAATATATTGCCCTGTTGGGAATATTATTTCCGCTCTCAGTTGAGGTGATGGTTTCTGATGGTTTTTGACATAATTAACCCGGATAGGATCTGGCCGCCCGCGCATCCCCGACACCCTGATCCGTATAGGCGAGACGAACGTCCCCCACCGGCATGCGGCGCAGATATGGAATTTCCGTTTTTGCGGCCACCGGATACGCCCTGAGGTTGAAACGATCAGCCATCTTAAGCGACCTGTCCCAGTTCGAATATGCCGCTGATTTCGACGGTCGCATTCTTGGGCAGCGAACTGCAGCCCAGGGAAACCCGCGTGTGGCGTCCCTTTTCGCCGAGGCATTTGATCAGAATATCCGAAGCGCCGTTCGCCACCCGGGCATGGTCGTGAAAGCTGGCGTCTGAATTGACATAAACCGCCAAGCTGAGACAGTTGCTCAGGCTGTCGAGGGAACCGTCACAGGCGTTTTTGATCTGCAACAGAAGATTGAGGGCGCAGATTTCGGCGGCCTTGACCGCATCCTCGGGGGAGACATCCCGGCCGACAGCGCCGCGATAGAGCAGTTCCCCGTTCCATTTGCAGATCTGACCGGCGACAAACAAAATATTTCCCGTTTGCTTGTAGGCCAGATAATTGGCCGTCGGCTCATTTGTTTCGGGCAAAATATAGCCCAGTTCCCTGAGGGTTTCCTCAATATTCGACGTCATCAGAATTTTCCTTTTCTCAAGCTGAAAAACACCCATGCCAAAGGGGGGAGCGGGATATTTTTCCAAAAGCGCGATGACCTTCGGACCGGCGAGCGTTGCGTCCTTCGCCGGCAAAGCCCGGGGGCCCGGAGATTTTTTTTAAAAAACAGTATACTGTAGACAATTTGATGTCAATGCGCTATTTCTAAGCAGGACAGCCATTGACATTGGCGGGGAACCGTCGCCATATTCATGATGAAAATTCATGAAGAAACGTCTGAACCGCAGTTTAATCAATCTCCTGCTCTCTGCCGGAAAGCAATTAAGCAACACATTGAAATTAAAGTCGAAGTAACGATTTTGATGACCATTTAAGAGAGGTGTCCTGTATGGATCATTTTGTATTTGACTTTATCAATCAAATGCACTGGTCAAGCCTGCTTCTGGGTATGATCGCTGTTTTTCTCGGCGCGGTCGTCCAAGGCTCGACGGGCCTTGGCCTTGGCATGATCGCCGCCCCGGTGCTGATGATCATTGATCCTGTCTTCGTTCCGGGACCGCTGCTGCTGCTGGCCATGCTGGTCTCGCTGCTGATTATGGTCCGGGAATGGAGATATGTCGATATTCCGGGCCTGAGCGTCGCCCTGGCCGGCCGCGTCCCCGGCACCGTGCTGGCGGCGCTGACCATTTCGCTCATTCCGCTGGCTTTATACGGCATGATTTTTGGACTGCTGGTGCTGGCGGCGGTGATCCTGAGTGCGACGAGATGGCGTTTCGTCTCATCCTACCGCAATCTGTTCACGGCCGGCCTTGCCTCGGGCTTCATGGGGACCCTGACCTCCATCGGCGCGCCGCCCATCGCCCTGGCCTATCAGCATGATACGGCGGCGGTTATTCGCTCAACTCTCGCGTCTTTTTTCATGTTTGGCGGTGGAATTTCAATCGCTGCGCTGGTTGTTTTCGATGGATTTTCCCTCGATCACCTTCTGGTCAGCGTGATCTTTATTCCGCCCCTTTTGATCGGTTTTCGGCTGTCGAGCCTGATCGTCTCCAAACTGAACACCCGTTTCGTGCGGATCTCGATGCTGGTCATGTCGGGCCTGTCGGCGGTCACCCTGATCATCAGGTCTTCATTGGCGTTGATCTGAGCGGTGAGGGCCATTGGATCATATTTATGCGTTTACGGCTTAATGAAAGCCGATGACGGCGCCGCCATCGACCCGAATGACAGAGCCGTTGACAAAGCTTGCGCGCGGGCTGCAGAGGAAGGTCACGACATCGGCAAGCTCTTCGGCCCGGCCCAGCCGGCCGAGGGGATTGGCCCGGGCATCGGCCCGGCGCACATCCTCAGGGTCCCGGTTATCCCGTTTCGCGACCCAGCCGGAAAATTTGCCGTAAGCGGGCGTATCAAACTGTCCCGGAATGACAACATTGACCAGAATATCCGGCGCCAGTTCCAGGGCGAGGGACCGGGCCGCCGCCGCGACGCCGCTTCTGAAAACCGACGACAGGGCGAGGTCCGGCGTCGCCTCGACAATGGAGCGGGCGGTGATGAATATCATGCGGGCGGCGGCGGATTTTCGTAAAAATGGCGTTGCCGCCCTTGCCGCCTCCAGCGCCGGGCGCAACATCGCCTGATAGGCCCTGTCCTGGCCTTCGGGCGTGGCCTCGACGATCCCTCCGGGCGTGCCGCCGCCGGTGTTGATGACGATAATATCGAGCCCGCCGAGCGCCTCCGCGGCCTGTTCAACCATGCGGCTTGCTTCCCCCGGCCGGCTGAGGTCGCCGGTCACGGCGAGACGGGCGCCGGAGGCTTCAACCGCTTGCCGGGCCCGTTCCGGGTTCTGGCCGGACAGCGCCACATGCGCCCCTTCGCTGATTAATTGATGGGCAATGGCGCGGCCGAGGCCGGATGTCGAGCCCAACACCAAAGCATTGTTGCCGGTTAATTTCATATCCATGTCACGTCCTCTCCGCAGGGTTATGTTGATGATCCCGGCCATCGGCCGATGTCTCGGCGCCAACGGCCGGGACGGTAAAAGGTGAACTACATCAATATGACGGCCAGAATGGTGATGACGATAATCCCGGATAGGACCGGGAAGAAATTTCGCCGGACCAGTTCCGCCGGCGGCACGTTGGCGATCCCGGCGTCGGCGCAGGCGCCAAAGGCCCAGGCGACCAGGGTGCCGCCGCCGGTAAAGATGGTCACCACCTGGCCGAGGGCCGCCAGAATGGCGACATTGAGGTTGGCGCCGCTGGCCAGCGCGCCCGCCAGGGAGCCGACCAGGGGAAGGCCGGAAAACCCGGAGCCGTCCATGCCGGTCAGCATGGCGATGATGGTGATGCCGAGGCCCACCATCCAGCCTTTCTGGGCCAGGTGCTGACCGATATAATTGCCGACATCAAACAAAAACCCCGGCGTGCCGACGCCAATAACCTTTTCGGTATATTCCGGATTGCCCAGCAGGAAAAATCCGGCGATGGGGATGATGGGGGCGAAGATCCGGATGGCGAAGAAAAAACCATCCCGGATATGAACGCTGATTTCGTCCAGGGCGTTATGGCCGTTTGAGGCGAATGTGGAAAAGACCAGCAGAACCGTCGCCGTCCCGCCGAGCAGGGCGGTGGCCGCCCCGCCCCGGATCGCCTGTTCCGGCAGGAAAATGCCGCGATAAACCATCAGCAGGGCGATGGATAGCAGGATGACGGGCACGACGATGGCGAACAGGCGGGCGTGGGGCCTCAGGATATGTTCGTCATCCTCCTCGGCCGCAATATCCGGTCCGCCGCCGGGCAGGGCGATGTCGGAGCCGTTGGGGATGCTCTGGATTTTGCCGGACCGCATGTCGCGGCGGATGGTGAAGATCGCCACCGAAAAGGCGACGACGCCGCAGACGAGTGAAAATAATATGGTATAGGGCAGCAGTTCATTGGTTTCGATGCCCGCAGACCCCGCGGTCAGGCGGGTCGCGCCCTGGATGATCGGGTCGGCCGACAGCGCCATGCCGTGACCGGACAGATTGACCGCCACGGCGGAAGCTATAGCCGGCAGCCCCACGCGAACGGCAACCGGAATAAGCACGGTTCCCACCAGGGCGACCGCCGGCGTCGGCCAGAAAAACACCGCCGCGATATACATGGTCAGCGCCAGGATGAAGAAGGCGGATTTGGGACCGACCATCAGCTTTTTCATGGGCGAAACCATGATATGGGCTGCGCCCTGCGCCTGCAGGGCCCGCAGCATGGCGGCCATAAGGGCGATGACCAGCATGATGTCAAATAATTCGTTGCCGGCGTTGAGCAGGGCCTTGAAAACCACCTGAACGGCGGCAATGATCATATTCAGTATGCCGTCCCCATTGTCATAGGACGATATGCCCAGAATGAAAATTCCGGTAATGGAGGGAATAATGACCCCTTTGCGAAAACCAATGGAAATAAAAATCGACAGGACGACCAATAAGTAAATCCAGTGTGAAGCCGTAAGTTGAACTTGTTCCATATGCATCCTTATTTGCGTATTTTGCTGTTAAATACTGTTTTGTCCCTGTGGCCGGATGCAGTCATGATGATGAAGCTTTGCAAGCGACCCTATATTTTACGCAACGCCGGAACCGGTTTTATATGGTTTGATCTGAAGTTCCTGCAGATTTGTCCCGGATTCTTAATTTTATGTTGTTTGAGTATGGTTTTCTTGAGGCGCCTTCCGAAATCAGAAAATCCTCTGAAAATTCTTGTCCTGTTATTTGCATGCCTGTATCTGAAAAAAAGGACTACTGAAGTTGTTCGATATCGCGCCATCTCTTCGGCGTGACCGTAATCTGCTGTAACCCGCTAATCTATTTTCATTTTTTAATTGTTATGATATGGTTGACAGATGTCTGCGCATATCTGTAAACTGTATACGATGTGCAGTTTACAGTATATATCACGGAAAAAGTCAAGACTTATTTGAAATTATTGAAGGTGATCTGGTTTTGAAAGATATTAAAGAAGATATGTGGGCGGATGTGGGCCAAAAGCACCAGTCATTGAATGACACGATTTATACGGCCCTGCGCGAGGCCATTTTCCGGGGGGATTATAAGCCGGGCGAACGGCTGACCGAACCCGGCCTGGCCAAGCTGTTTGGCGTGTCGCGCAATCCAATCCGGGAAGTGCTGCGGCGCCTGCAGAGTGAAGGCATTGTTGAAATCCCGCCGCGGAAAAGCGCCCGGGTCGCCCTGTTCTCCACGGAGGAAATAGAGGAAATTATTGAACTCCGGGCGGAGCTTGAGGGATTGAGCGCGCAATTCGCCACCGGACGCTTGACCGATGAGACCAGCGCCCAGCTCAAGAAGCTTTTGGAGCAGGGCAACAAGGCGGCGGAAAAGAATGATTCGGAAAAAATCCGCCACTATAACAGCGAATTTCATGCGCTGCTCGCCAGTTCGGGGAAAAACCGCTTTCTGGCCGATTATATGCGTACGCTGCGGGACAGGACATTATGGTTGTTTGAAAGGATCGCCGGGGACAACGCCGTTAAATCCTGGCATGAACATACGGCGGTTCTGGAAGCGATATTATCCTCGGATCGAAAGCTTGCCGGCCTGCTCGCCGCCCGCCATGTCCGCCGGGTGGGCAGTGAAATATTGAAAGTAATCGACGCCGACGAAAATCCCTGATCCCGGCCCTCAGCTCCAGGCTTTCTGTCCTTATCCCCGCTCATTGCCGGGCTTCCTGTCCTCATCCCCATACTTCCTGCCCTTATCCCCAACTTGATTGGGGATCCAGCCTGATATTGGGTCATCATGTCTATTTTCAACGCGTTACAGTGATATAGAAGGGGACTCCGGATCACGTCAGACCGGGATCAGGCGGCGGGGAGGGGGCAAGGTTGACGGCGAAGGATTTTGTCAACAGTCAGAGAAGGGCCCGCACAGGGCCCTTCTTTATCGGGTTGGTTTGTTTTGCCGCCATTTCGGCGGCGCTGAAGATCAGAAATTGAAGCGGATCTTGCCGTAATAAAAGCCGCCGTTGATCCCGCCCGGTGACGTGGTCGGATATTTGGACCCGACGATAAAGTCAAACGGGTTTCTGTCGGGGAAGTTGTTGAAAACATTGTCCGCCCCGACGATCAATTCGACCTGATCGGTGACATTATAGGCGGCCTGGACATCAATCAAAACCTCGGCGCCGGAATCTACTCTCAGCCCCAAGGCATTGACATGAAGTTCAGTGAAGGAATCGTAGTAATTGGCCCGGATATGGGCGCGCCAGTTTGATGCGCTATGCTTCAACATGACGTTGCCCTTGAATTTGGGGTGATTGTCCTCCAACTGGATGACCCGCGCCTCACTGAGCAGCTCGTTGGGGTCGGTCGGGTCAAAGGAGGTGACTTCCGTTTCCGTCCAGTTGCCGGTGAACACCAGGTCCGTTTCGCCAAATTCCGTGATCGACAGGGGAACGGTTGCGACAAGGTCGACGCCCTGTGTGGTTGTGCTGAAATCATTGGTGAAGAAGCGGAAAGTGCCAAACCCGCCCGCGGCGGTGAAGCCCTCGGCAATCAGGGCCGCCCTTTGGGCATCTGACAGGGACATACTGGCGGACTGGGTCAGGCGATCGTCCATGGTGATCCGGTAATAGTCAACTGTCAGATCAAGGAAGTCGCTGTTATAGGTAAAGCCGATGGAGAAGTTCTTGGAGGTTTCCGGCCGCAACTGCTGCCCGCCCACGGCGAGAGCAACCGGACTGGTCGCCGGAATAACCCCGGTTTCAATCAGGGACCCGCCCGGTGAAATTTCCGTGGTCAGGGCGCTGAAATTCTGCTGTCCCGGGGTCGGGGCATGGAAGCCGGTGGAATAGCTGGAGCGGATACCGAGCTCTTCGGTGATATGATAGAGGCCGGTGACCTTGAAGGTGACCTTGTCGCCCATATCGGTAAAATCCTCGTAGCGCAACGCCCCGCCGAGAACCAGATCCTCCGTTACATCCGCCTCCAGGTCGAGATAGAAGGCGACATTGCTGCGGTCAAAATCCCCGGCAATGGCTGGTGAGAAGCCGGGCAGGGCTTCTTCCCCGATGAGGAATCCCTGATTCGCCAAAATGCCGGCCTCGAAGGAAGCGGGTTCACCGGTGATGATTGAGAAGATTTCCTTATGCCATTCAAATCCGCCGGCGATATTCAACGGCGACTGGAGACCCTCGATCTCGACCGGATAGGCCAGATCGACATTGACGCTGGATTCCTTCTGTACCCGGCTGCCGATATGCTCAAAAGTGGTCGGGGACTGGGAGCCCATGCTCGGGTTCGGCACATTATCGGCGGAGAATTTGATTTTGTTGCGGCCGCCGCTCAGGCTGACATCATATGTCAGGCCGCTGTCAAAGGCGCCGCGCAGGCCAAAGGCGCCGGACATGTCCGTCACTCTGCCGCCCATGAACGGGGTATAGCCGCCGGGGAAATCCTCCAGGGCGGAATAGCAGTTGGGGTCGGCGAAAATCGCCGCCAGGCGCGCATCGGCATCTGCGGCGCCGACGGCGATCGGATTATTGACGACGCCGGTGCCGCCAAAATCAATCCCGCCGTCACAGGTGACGCCGTCATCCGGGGTCATGTCGCCGATCAGGAAATTACCCCCGTCGTCATTGTCGGTGAAAACACCAAAACGGCCGGTCGGGTTACGGTAGAAAAAGTCGCCGAAGGCCTGCCGCTGGGAATATCCGCCAAAGAAGTAAAATTCGCTCGTGTCGCCGGCCTCAACGGCCATATTGACAAAAAGCTTCAGGTCGTCATCAATTTGCGGATTGCCAAACCGGGTTGCCGGCACTGGCACCGCCGTATTGCCGGCGTCAATCAGCGCCTGGGCGTCGCCCCGCTGGACGGCGCGGGTCGTGAGGTCGCTTTCCCGAAATTCACTGCTGAAGCGGACAAAGCCGCTGTCGCCGAGGGCGGTGCCCCAGGTGCCGGAAATCTGATAGCTGTCGCCGTCCCCGCTATAGGTGCTGCCGGCGGTGACTTCGATCGTGCCGCCCTCGGGGCTGTCGTTCATGATGAAATTCATCACCCCGGCAATGGCGTCCGAGCCATATTGGGCCGCGGCGCCGTCGCGCAAAACCTGTACCTGTTTCAGGGCGATGGCGGGAATGGACGACAGATCGGGGCCTTGGGAGCCATCGGAAATGCCGCCGGAAAAGGTCGCAATATCCGCCGCGCGATGACGCCGCTTGCCATTGACCAGAATCAGGACGTGATCCGGCGACAGGCCGCGCATGCTGGCCGGGCGAATGAAGGTGGAGGTGCCGCTGAGCGGGTTGTCATTGACATTTAGCGAGGGAACAGCGGCGCGCAGCATATTGGTGATATCGACGTCACCCTGGCCCCTTAGGCTATCGCTGGTAAGGATGTCAACGGGCACCGGCACATCGGCCGAAGAACGGCCGGGCCGGCGGGAGCCGGTAATGGTGATTTCCTCAATGACCGCTTCCCCTGCCGGTTCTGCATCGGTGTTGCCCTGGGCGGCCGCGACGGAGCTGCTGAGCGCGGTGCCCGCCAGAAGAATCAATAAAGCGCGATTTATTCTGCTGCTGTTCTGTGGACTTGGTTGTGGACTTGCGAACTGTGGACTTGGGTGTAACAAATTATGTTGGTTGTCGTAGTTGTGGTTAGACATTTCCATACGTCTCCCTAAGATTTATATATTAGCATCTGCCGGATATAAATATTTCTGAAGACGGAATAAGAACGGCTCTACAGACGGCTTGAAGCAGGTTGCTATAACTTTTTCAAACCCTGAATATCAATATCCAATCAGAACTCCCTATATATCCTGGCGGGCTCTTGCCGCCGCGATAATTTGTACACTGTATACAGTTTGAAAAGTTTGTCAAATTATAAAATGACGCTCAAGCGGGTGTATTTTATTCACTTTGAAAGTAATTAAGTATCAATATCAAAAATTAATCTTTGTTTATAATTCGCTAGTTGATTCTTGAAATATAAAATACGGCCTAATTTTTTTTGGGGACAGGTAACATAAAGCGGCAAATGGATATTCAGATCATTGTATACAAAATTAAGCGGCTTTGGTTTGTGACTCGCCTGGCCCGTCGTCCGGTTGATTTTATCGATTGTCCGGTCATGATCCCGGTGGATTTTCCGAAACTGGCCCGGGTCCGCGTCGGTTTTGCGGATCTGTATCGCTGGTGCCGTTTCCGTCGGGGCGAGGCAAGGCCGCTTCTGTTGCGTCGGGGTTGGCCGATCTTGTCGGGGTCGGTTCTGTTTCCGCTTTCGCCGGAATCGCTTTCGCCGGTCCCGGTCCCGCCGGGCAATATGGCGGAAAGCGGCCTTTTCGATGGCGGGTGGGCGCTGTTTAGTGAGCAATGATCACGTTTAGGGTGTGATTAAGGCTTGCTTTCCCGCCGGCAAAAAGCAGGAAAATCCAGATAACCTGTCAAATAATTTACCAGTTAACATAACCTCTGGCTTTCCATCGGTGCGGGTTTCGCTCGAAATATCTTTAATGAGTTTTTGTAATGCACTCTTGAGCAATAGTGGTTTGCCAGCCGGGAATAAATCCTGTTTGATGTTTGGGAAAATATACCCCCTGTGGCCTGGAGGCGCAAAGGGGTGGCTTTCTGGCCCGGGCTTTTAGGCAGAAGCTTTTGGACAGGGACTTTTAGACAGGGGCTTTTGGATTACGGTTTTGGACAGCGACGGTTTCGCAAGGCGGGATATTTCACCGGAGGCCGGTCGGCGGAATCGATCTTTCAAGGACCACGGAACAAGGTAAACTTTATAATGATAGACAAGAGAATGCCAACAGCGGCCGCGGCAATCGCCGATATTCCCGAGGGGGCGACGGTCATGATTGGCGGTTTTGGCGAGGCGGGCAGCCCCACGGAACTGATCCATGCCCTGATTGACCAGGGAACAGGGGGTCTGACCGTCATCAACAACAACACCGGCAACGGCGAGGTCGGGCTGGCGGCGCTGATTGGCGCGGGACAGGTTAGAAAAATGATCTGCTCCTATCCGCGGTCGAGCCATTCCAAGGTGTTTCCCGAGCTTTACCGGGCCGGGAAAATAGAGCTGGAAATTGTTCCCCAGGGCACGCTGGCCGAGCGCATCCGGGCCGGCGGCGCCGGGGTGCCGGCCTTCTATACCGCGACCACGGTCGGCACGCCGCTGGCGGACGGCAAGGAGCTACGCACGATTGACGGCCGCGACTATGTGCTGGAATATGGCCTGACGGCGGATTTCGCCCTGATCAAGAGCGAAACCGCCGACCGGCTGGGAAATCTAACCTATAACAAGACGGCGCGGAACTTCAATCCGATCATGTGCACCGCCGCCCGAACCACGATTGTCCAGACCCGGAAAATTGTCGAGGTCGGCGCGATTGATCCGGAACATGTCGTGACGCCGAATATATTTGTTGACCGGGTTGTTGAGGTGTCTGATCCCTTGATCGAGTCCCGGCTTATTGCGGAAGGGGTGCGTTATCCATGACCGATGTTGTTGCAGAGGCCCGGGGCTGGAGCCGGGAACAGATGGCCGAGCTGGCGGCGCGGGATATTCCCGACGGCGCCTATGTCAATCTGGGGATCGGCATTCCCGAACTGGTGGCGAAATTTGTCCCCGAAGGGCGCGAATTCATCTACCACACGGAAAATGGCCTGCTGGGCATGGGGCAGGCGCCCGCGCCGGGCGAGGAAGACCCCGAATTGATCAATGCCGGAAAGAAAATGGTGACCGCGGTTCCCGGGGCCAGCTATTTCCATCATGGCGACAGTTTCACCATGATCCGCGGCGGGCATATTGATGTCTGCGTCCTGGGCGCGATGCAGGTTTCCGCGGCCGGGGACCTGGCGAACTGGTCGACGGGCGCGGCCGACGCGATCCCGGCGGTCGGCGGCGCGATGGATCTGGTGGCCGGGGTGAAAACCATCTTTGTCATCAGTCAGCATACCACCCGGGACGGGGCGGCCAAGCTGGTCCGGCAATGCAGTTATCCCCTGACCGGTAAGAATGTGGTGACACGGGTCTATACGGATCTGGCGATCATTGACGTCACGGCTTCGGGCTTCCGCCTGCGGGAGCTGGCGCCGGGGGTTTCCTATGACGAGGTCTGCGCCAAAACCGACGCCCCTCTGTTACCGATCAAGGAGAAATAATGTCATGTCGAATGTGAATTGCCAAAAAAGCGCCGCCCTGTTTGAACGGGCAGAGCAGGTTCTGCCCGGCGGGGTCAGCCGCAACACGTTGCTGCGCGGGGCGCATCCGCTTTATGTCGCGCAGGGCAAAGGCTGCCGGGTGACGGATGTGGACGGCGTTGAGCGGATCGATTTCGCCAATAATATGGCGTCGCATATCCACGGCCACGCCTTTGGCCCGATTGTCGAGGCGGTCACGCAACAGTTGCAGCGGGGCACCGCCTTCACCATGGCGACAGAGGCCGAAGTGCTCTTCGCCGAGCATATGTGCGCTCGGGCGCCGTCCTTTGACAAAATCCGCTTTGTCAATTCCGGCACCGAGGCGGTGATGGCCGGGATGAAAGCGGCGCGCGCCTTTACCGGCCGTCCCAAGATCGCCAAGGTCGAGGGCAGCTATCACGGGGCCTATGATTATGCCGAGGTCAGCCAGTCGCCGACGCCGGAAAACTGGGGCGATCAGGATCATCCCAATGCGGTGCCGCTGGCCCGGGGGACGCCGGCCGGCGTCGTCCAGGATATGATCATTCTGCCGTTTAATGATGCGGAAAAAGCCATCGCCATTCTGGAAGAACAGGCCGACCAGGTCGCCTGCGTTCTGATCGATCCGATTCCCCATCGCATTGGCATGGTGCCCGTGACGGAGGATTTTGTCCGGGCGCTGCGCAAATGGACACTGGCCAGGGGCGCGCTCCTGATGTTTGATGAGGTGATCACCTTCCGCACTGAGGTCGGCGGCATGCAGGCGCGCTACGGCGTCCAGCCCGATCTGACTTCCATGGGCAAGATGATCGGCGGCGGCTTTCCGGTCGGGGCTCTGGCCGGACGGGATGAGGTGATGGCTGTTTTCGTCAAGGGCGCCAAGGGATTGCGTCTGCCCCATTCGGGGACTTTCTCGGCCAATCCGGTCACCATGACCGCCGGGCGGGTCGCCATGGAGCTGTTCGACGAGCCGGCCGTCTTTCGCCTGAATACCCTGGGGGATTATGCCCGGGCCAGCCTTACCGAAGCGATAAAGCTTGCCGGCGTGCCGGCCTGTGTCGCCGGAACCGGGTCGCTGTTCCGCATTCATCTGAAGGCCGAACTGCCGCGCAATTACCGGGAAGCCCATCCGACGCCCCGTGAGCAAAAGGCGTTAAGCGCCCTGATTGATGCGCTTTATGACGAAGGCATCATGATGATCCATACCGGCGCGGCCACCCTGTCGACGCCGATGGGGCATGCTGAAATCGACCGGCTGACCGAGGCGGTGGCGAAATCCCTCGGGACCATCAAAGGGATGCTTGAGGAGTAAAGGAGTAAAGGGCATGAGTGACGCCTATATCTGTGACGCCATCCGGACGCCGATCGGTCGCTATGGCGGCGGACTTTCTGCGGTCCGGGCCGATGACCTGGGGGCGATCCCGTTGCGGGCCCTGGCCGGGCTTAACCCGCAGCTGGACTGGTCGCGGGTGGATGATGTGATTTATGGCTGCGCCAATCAGGCCGGGGAGGATAATCGCAATGTGGCGCGCATGTCGGCCCTGCTGGCCGGGCTGCCGCCGTCGGTGCCGGGATCAACCGTGAATCGCCTGTGCGGATCGGGCATGGATGCGGTCGGAACGGCGGCCCGGGCGATCAAATCCGGCGAGGCCGAACTGATGATCGCCGGCGGGGTGGAAAGCATGTCGCGGGCGCCGTTTGTGATGGCCAAGGCGACAGAGGCGTTCAGCCGGCACAGCGAGATTTTCGATACGACCATCGGCTGGCGGTTTGTTAACAGGCTGATGAAACGGCAATATGGCGTCGACAGCATGCCGGAAACGGCGGAAAATGTCGCCGAGGATTTCGGGATTTCCCGTCAGGATCAGGACGCCTTCGCCGTCCGCTCCCAGGCCCGGGCCGCCGCCGCCCAGGCGCTGGGCGTCTTTGCCCAGGAAATTACCCCGGTGCACATCCCGAACCGCAAGGGACCGGAGCTTGTGATGGAGGCGGATGAACATCTGCGGCCGGATACGACGCTGGAAAAGCTGGCGAAACTGCGCGCCCCCTTCCGCGAGGGCGGATCGGTGACGGCGGGAAACGCCTCAGGCGTCAATGACGGGGCCTGCGCGATGATATTGGCGTCGTCCTCGGCGGCGGCGCGAAACGGCCTGACGCCCAAGGCGCGGATCGTCATGATGGCGACCGCCGGGGTTGAACCCCGCATCATGGGATTCGGTCCGGCCCCGGCCATCCGCCGGGTGCTGGACAAGGCGAATCTTGCGCTGGACGATATGGATGTCATCGAATTGAATGAGGCCTTCGCGGCGCAGGCGCTGGCGGTGACCCGCGATCTGGGCCTGGCGGACGATGCGGATCATGTCAACCCCAATGGCGGGGCGATTGCCCTTGGTCATCCGCTGGGCATGAGCGGGGCGCGGCTGGTGACAACGGCGACCTATCAGTTGCACCGCACGGGGGGACGCTTCGCCCTGTGCGGCATGTGCATTGGCGTCGGTCAGGGCATCGCCATTATTCTGGAGCGGGTCTGAAAAGCGCAAGACGGCCGCTGTCGCATTTTAACATAAAGGCGGGATCGCGGAACGGATCATCCTGCCGGTTCGGTAAATCACAATTAACGTCGGAGCATATATGATGTCCTATCAGGAAATTTTCAAAAATCTGGGTCTTGAGGAATCGGATTACGCCAACGGTACGCTGGACGTATTTTCGCCCATTGACGGCCGCAGGATCGCTTCCGTCGCGGAAGTTGACGGCGCAGAGGTCGGGCGGATGATAGACCGGGCTCACGAGGCGTTTGAACAGTGGAAAAATGTCCCGGCGCCCAAGCGCGGGGAACTGGTCCGCCTGCTGGGGGAGGAATTGCGCAACGCCAAGCAGGACCTCGGCCGGCTTGTCACCCTGGAATGCGGTAAAATTCTTCAGGAAGGCCTGGGCGAAGTTCAGGAGATGATTGATATTTGCGATTTCGCCGTCGGCCTGTCGCGCCAGCTTCACGGCCTGACGATTTCTTCCGAGCGGCCGGGTCACGCCATGCGCGAAAGCTGGCATCCGTTGGGGGTCTGCGGGGTGATTTCCGCCTTTAATTTCCCGGTGGCGGTCTGGGCGTGGAATACGGCGCTGGCGCTGGTCTGCGGCGATGCCGTGATCTGGAAACCGTCCGAAAAGACGCCGCTTACGGCGCTGGCCTGCGGCAAAATCCTTGCCCGGGCGATGGAAAGATTCGGCGCCGCGCCGGCCGATCTGCATCAACTGGCGAATGGCGGGCGTGAGGTTGGCGAGGCGCTGGTGGCCAGCGAACGGGTGCCGGTCATCAGCGCCACGGGCAGCACCCTAATGGGCCGGGCCGTCGGGCCGAAGGTGGCGGCGCGTTTCGGCCGGTCAATTCTCGAACTGGGCGGCAACAACGCGATGATTGTAACCCCGGCGGCGGATCTGGACATGGCGGTGCGGGCGATCCTGTTCAGCGCGGTCGGCACGACGGGTCAGCGCTGCACCTCTTTGCGGCGCTTGATCGTTCATGAATCGGTAAAGGATAAACTGTTGCCGAAAATCCAAAGGGCCTATGAGAGCATCAAAATCGGTGACCCGTTGAAGGACGGAACCCTGATCGGCCCGCTCATCGACCGCCAGGCCTTTGACAATATGGCAAATACCCTGCGGCAGGCAGAGGCGGCGGGCGGCGTTGTCTTCGGCGGCGGGCGCGCTCTTTCCGATCAATATCCGCAAGGCTATTATGTCAAACCGGCGATTGTCGAGATGCCGGCCCAGAGCGATGTGGTGAAGAATGAGACTTTCGCGCCGATTCTCTATGTTCTGACCTATGGCGCATTCGACGAGGCGCTGAAAATTCACAATGACGTGCCGCAGGGTCTGTCGTCCTGCATTTTTTCAACCGATGTGCGGGAAACGGAACTGTTTCTGTCGTCGGCAGGATCGGACTGCGGGATCGCCAATGTCAATATCGGCCCGAGCGGGGCGGAAATCGGCGGCGCTTTTGGCGGCGAGAAGGAAACCGGCGGTGGCCGGGAAAGCGGTTCCGATGCCTGGAAAAGCTATATGCGCCGGGCGACCAACACGGTCAATTATTCGCGGGAACTCCCCCTGGCCCAAGGGGTTGAATTTAATTTGGATTAGCCCCGGCCATGCGCTTGAGGCCGGGCGACGGCGATTTTGACGCTTTGTCGTCCGGCGCCGTCAGATGTCGTCGGGGCGGCGACTGATCCGGAGGCATTTTATGACAGTAGAGCCTGTATCTTCGACATTCTCGGCGGAATTTTTTCCGCAACTGGTGACAAACGGCTTCCTTGAAAAGGGAGACCCGGGCGAAGGGAGCGGTAAAAGCTTTCCGGTGATCGCCCCGGCCAGCGGGGCCCGGATTGGCCAGGTGCCGGAAATGGGCGCGGCGGAAACCCGGGCCGCCATCGCCCGGGCGCGGGCGAGCCTTGATCATTGGCGCGGCCTGCTACCTAAGGCGCGGGCGGAAATCCTGATGAAATGGCATGGCCTGATCCGGCGGCATGCGGCGGACCTTGCCTACATTATTCACTGCGAACAGGGCAAAAGCCTGCAGGAAGCCGGCCGTGAGGTTGTCGGCGCGCTGGCCTATGTCGAATGGTATGCGGAAGAAGCCAAGCGGACTTACGGCGACACCATTCCGACGACCGACGCCAAAAAACGCATGTTTTCGACCCGGGAGCCGCTGGGCGTCGTGGCGGCGATCACGCCGTGGAATTTCCCGCTGGCGCTGGTGGTCCGCAAATGCGCGCCGGCGCTGGCGGCGGGCTGCACCGTTGTGCTGAAGCCGTCGGAGGAAACGCCCTTTTCGGCGATTGCCTTGCTTGACCTCGCGGCGCGGGCCGGCCTGCCGGACGGCGTGCTTAGCCTTGTCTTTGGCCGTGCCGAAGAAATCGGGCAAGCCCTGTGCGACAGCCCGGAGGTGCGCGGCTTGTCCTTCACCGGATCGACGGCGGTCGGCAGGCAATTGATGAGCGGCTCTGCGGCGACGGTGAAAAAGCTTTCTATGGAGCTCGGCGGCAATGCGCCCTTCATTATCTTTGACGATGCGGATGTGGAGGCCGCGCTGGAGGGATTGATCGCGTCAAAATTCCGCAATGGCGGGCAGACCTGTGTCGCGGCGAACCGGATTTTTGTTCACGGCGATATTTACGAGCGGTTTATTGGCCGGTTGGTGGCGAAAGTCATGGAGAAGGGCGACGCTGGCCCCCTGATCAACCGGCAGGCGGTGGTGAAAATGACCCGGCTGGTGGAAGACGCCGAAAGGAAAGGCGCGGTGATCCGTTGCGGCGGCCGGCCCCGGTCGCGGCCCGGCTTTTATTTCCAGCCGACGGTCCTCAGTGAGGCAAGCCCTGAAATGGCCTGTTTTGATCAGGAGATATTCGGTCCCGTCGCGGCGCTTTACCGTTTTAGTGATGAGGCGGCGGTCCTTGAACTCGCCAACCGGGGCGCCGCCGGCCTGGCGGCCTATGTCTATACGGAATCCCTGAACAGGGCCTGGCGCTTTCAGGAGCGGCTGGCTTATGGCGTTGTCGGGATCAATGTCGGGACGACATCCTGTGAATCGGCGCCCTTCGGCGGCTTGAACCAGTCGGGCCTCGGCCGTGAGGGCGGCCGTGAGGGGATCGACTTTTATCTGGAGACAAAATACACCTGTCTTGGCGTGCCCGGATAGTTATCCGGCCGGTCAGGGCGGCCGGGACGTTTTACGAGATAAAAATGATAAAAAAAGACGATGGAATATCCCGTGGACGTTCCATCGCCAGTTTAGTTGCGTAGTCTATACGACTTGGGGATTAGACATTCTCAAACAGGCCCGCTTCATCATAGATTACACGGTCGTTATAGCCGCTGAACCAGATGGCCTCGGGGTTGCGGCCGAGGATGGTGATCTTGCCCCGGTCCGGTGCGTCGGCCGCGCCGCGCAGCAGCTTCATGATGACGAAACCATTCTCGCCGCCCGGAACGCCCGGGGCCGGTTTGTTGCTGACGGCGACCACTTCGGTTTTTCCCTTGTAATGGGTGATGGACAGCCGGGCGTGGGCCTCGACGCCGGACAGGCCCTTTTGCGATTCATTGAGGATGCGCCAGACTTCTTCGATCGGCACATTGAAGGCCTTGTGACCGATAATATCCCGGCCGCAGAAGAAATAGTGATTTTCGACCTTGTTGCGGCGCAATTCCCGCTGCATGATGCGAAGGGCGTCCGGATCATTGTTGATGTTTTTGATGATCGGCGCCTGGTTGTCCACCGTCAGCCAGTTTCTTTTGCCCAGTTCGCGGATGGCGCGCCGGGTATTGTCAAGCCATTCAAGACCGCCGTCGGGATTGTCAATATAGTTGCCGTCCTTATCCTTTTTCAGGAATTCGTCGGGGTGATTGAAATGAATCATGATCCGCAGCTTGGTTTCCGGATAGGCCTCATGGAATTTATCCAGCATATCGAAGAATGTTTCATCAAAGCGATCGGGATAGAAGGCCAGTTCCTTGGTGCCGATACGGATGCTTTCAATGCCGGCCTCTGACAGGGCGGCCAGCCAGGCGGCAATATTTTTATTGGCCAGCACCATGGGGTCGCCGCCGGACATCAGGATTTCGCGCAGTCTTTCGCGGCCGGTTTCCGGGTGCCGCCCGCCATTCGCGGCGACGATTTTGTTATGTTCGCGGACATAGGCGACAATATCGGGAATTTGCGCCATGCCTTTCGGGGCGACGGTGCCGTCGGGGCGTTCGACTTCCTTTTTGGCGATCAGCTCTTCGCGGTAGCAGAAGCGGCAATGGGCGGAACAGGTGCCGACCACATAAATCAGGCCGAGCTCATATTTGTGGATCAGGCCTTCAACCGGGCTGTAATCCATTTGCTTGCCGGGATCAGCGGAGCCGTCAAGGTCATAGGTTTCGGCCGGGCTGGCCTTGACCAGAACCTGAATGGGTTTGCTGTTTTTGGCCTGCTCGAAATAATGACGGGTGATTTTGACCGGCATGCGGGCTTCGACATCAAGACCGGTGCCCTTCAGATCTTCGAGAGCCTTTAATTCCGCCGCAGAATAGAACCCCTGCATGTCTTCGGGAACCTTGCCGGTGGTGAATTTCTTTATGCCGGCGATAATCTGTCGGTCATATTTGCCATTTTCAACCGAGTCCAGAAAAGCCTTTTCCCGGTCGGAAGGTTCATAGGCGACCTTTTTAATCGTGGTTTGAATAGTCATTGCAATAGCCTTTAGCAGTGGTTGTCGTAACGTCCTGGTTTATGTCTTAACCTCATGGATATTCCGATGGGCCCGGATACTGTCCATTTTGGCCGGATTCCGTATTCAGATATTGAATCCGGGAAAACTATGCTATAATCTGCCTTATCATTTGGGTTTCTACAAACCACAAATAATCACCACAGCATGAGTTTTGGTAATGCAATATGGTTAATCAGCGACGTCTTATCCCCAGCACCAGTATGTTGATGGCCTTTGAAGCCGCCGCCCGGAACGGCAGTTTCACCGGGGCCGCCCAGGAACTGAACCTGACCCAGGGCGCCATCAGCCGCCAGGTCAGCGCCCTGGAAGCGCAACTTAATGTCACGCTGTTTCAGCGGGTCAGGAAAACCATTCAACTGACCGATGCGGGAAAGATATACGCCCGGGAAATCGGCAGCGCCCTGCAGGTGATCCGCAATGCGTCGCTAAAAGCCATGAGTGATCCCCAGGGGGGAATTCTCAATCTCGCCATATTGCCGACCTTTGGCATGCGTTGGCTGATGCCGCGCTTTCCGGATTTCCTGCAGCGCAATCCGCAGATTACGGTGAATTTTGTCAGCAAATTGTCGCCGTTTGATTTTCAAAATGAAAACCTTCATGCGGCGATACATTTTGGCCTGCCGGACTGGCCGGGGACGGACAGCACCTATCTGATGAGTGACGAGTCTGTTCCGGTCGCGGCGCCTTCCCTGGTGCAGAAGACCGCGCCCCTCAGCCCCGAGGAGCTGGCGGCGCTGCCGCTGCTGCATCTGGTCACACGGCCCCATGCCTGGGAAGACTGGTTTGAGCAGAACGGGCTGGGGCCGCTGGTCAGCAAGGGAATGGATTTTGAACAGTTCGCCATCGTCACCCAGGCGGCGGTCGCCGGTCTCGGGGCGGCGCTTCTGCCGCGTTTCCTGATCCAGCCGGAGCTTGAGCGCGGCGAGCTCAGGATATTGCTGGATGTGCCGATCGACAGCAAGGCGGGCTATTATTTTGTCATGCCCAGCCACAGTTCGACCTATGCCCCGGCCGTCGCCCTGCGCAACTGGCTGCTGGAACAGACCGGAGAAGTGTAATGTTTCTGGCCGCCGCCGTAGCTTTGACAATTTCGCAAAACTGTTTCCGGCATACAGGCAAGGGCGCTGTTTCTCTGGCAAGCTTCGCCTAATCCCTAGGGAGTATTTACGACAGGCCTCTCATGGCATATTGTCGTTTTAAAGTAACACAAGTTTTCTCAAAGATGCTTGAGACAATAAAGGAGGCGACTCTTGGATATACTTAATTTCGACTGGCTCAGGAAAATCACAACCGCCGCCCAAACGGCGCAAACATTTCCCGTGATCAATCCGGTTGATGGCGGCCATATCGCCGATGTGGCGGATATGGGGGAAGCCGGAACCCGACGCGCCATAGAAGCCGCGCGCGTCGCCCTGCCGGCCTGGTCGGCGAAGACCGCCAAAGAGCGGGCGGTGATCCTGCGCCGGTGGCATGACCTGATTATGGCGCATCAGGAGGAACTGGGCCATTTGTTGACCCTGGAGCAGGGCAAGCCGTTGTCCGAGGCCAAGGGCGAGATTGCCTACGGCGCCTCTTTCATTGAATGGTTCGCCGAGGAGGGCAAGCGGCTCTACGGTGACATTATTCCGTCCCACGGCGCGGACAAGCGGATTCTGGTCCTCAAGCAGCCGATCGGCGTTGTCGCCGCCATCACGCCGTGGAATTTCCCCAACGCCATGATCACCCGCAAGGTCGGCCCGGCCCTGGCGGCGGGCTGCACGGTGGTGGTGAAACCGGCCGAGGACACGCCGCTGTCGGCCCTGGCGCTGGCGGTGCTGGCGGAACAGGCGGGACTTCCGGCCGGGGCGCTCAATATGGTGACGACACGGGATGCGGCATTGGTGGCGAAAGTGCTGACCGAACATCCGGCGGTGCGGAAATTGTCCTTTACCGGCTCGACCCGGGTCGGCAAGCTGCTGATGAAGCAATGCGCCGACACGGTGAAGAAAGTCTCTCTCGAGCTTGGCGGCAATGCGCCGTTCATCGTGTTCGAGGATGCGGACCTGGATGCGGCGGTCGCCGGGGCGATGATGTCGAAATATCGCAATGCCGGGCAGACCTGCGTCTGCGCCAACCGGATCCTGGTCCAGTCTTCGGTGATGGCGGCCTTTGCCGAGAAACTGAAAACGGCGGTTGAGGGGTTGTCGGTCGGCGACGGCAGGGCGCCGGGGATCACCATCGGCCCGCTGATCAATCCGGCGGCGGTTGCTAAGGTCCAGGGGCTGGTGGAGGATGCGCTGGCGAAGGGGGCGGCGGTCGTCACCGGTGGCGCGGCCCATGATCTGGGCGGCAATTTCTATCAGCCGACGATCCTCGCCAATGTGACGCCGGATATGACGATCGCCCGCGAGGAAATATTCGGCCCCGTGGCGCCGCTCTATGCCTTTGACAGCGAGGAAGAGGCGATCCGGATGGCCAATGATACGCCTTACGGTCTGGCGGCCTATTTTTACGCCCGCGACATGGGTCGGATTTGGCGGGTGTCGGAGGCGCTGGAATATGGCATCGTCGGCATCAACGAAGGCATTATTTCGACCGAGGTCGCGCCCTTCGGCGGCGTCAAGGAATCCGGCATCGGCCGGGAAGGCTCGAAATACGGCATCGATGACTATGTGGAGATCAAATATCTCTGCATGGGCGGGCTGTCTTGAATAATTACACTTCATCAGGAAAAAATTATGACGTTAACAACAAGCCGCTCAGTTCTTGAGCTACGCAAAACCGCTGTCCCCCAGGGGGTCGGGAATATAACAAATATTGTATGTGACCGGGCTGAAAATTCAGAGATCTGGGATGTGGACGGCCGCCGCTATATTGATTTCGCCGCCGGGATCGCCGTGGTCAACACCGGCCACAGCCATCCGAAGGTCAAGGCCGCCGTCATGGCGCAGCTCGAAAAATTCAGCCATACCTGTTTCCATGTCGCCCAATATCCGGGCTATGTGGAGCTGGCGGACAGGCTGAACCATCTGGCGCCGGGCGGCAGTCCCAAAAAAACCATGCTGGTCTCCACCGGGGCCGAAGCGGTTGAAAACGCCATCAAGATCGCCCGCGCCCATACGGGGCGGTCCGGGATTATCTCTTTTACCGGCGCGTTTCATGGCCGGACCATGATGGGCATGGCCCTGACCGGCAAGGTGACGCCCTATAAGGCCGGCTTTGGCCCCTTTCCGCCGGAAGTTTTTCACGCGCAATTTCCGAATCCGTACCATGGGGTCAGTGTGGCGGAGTCCCTGGCGGCGCTGGAGTCGTTGTTTAAAGTGGATGTGGACCCGTCGCGGGTGGCGGCCATCATACTGGAGCCGGTGCAGGGGGAAGGGGGCTTTAACATTGCCCCGGCCGCTTTTATACAGGAACTCAGGAAATTATGCGATGCCCATGGCATTTTGCTGATCATTGACGAGATCCAGACCGGCTTCGCCCGCACCGGTAAGATGTTTGCTTCCGAATATGCCGGCGTTGAAGCCGACCTGATGACCATGGCCAAGGGCATCGCCGGCGGCTTCCCGCTTTCGGCGGTGACCGGAAAGGCCGAGATTATGGATGCGGCCAATGTGGGCGGCCTCGGCGGCACCTATGGCGGCAACCCTCTTGGTTGTGCGGCGGCCTTGGCGGTGCTTGAGGTGATCGAAGAGGAACGGCTTTGTGATCGGGCTTTGGAAATCGGCGCGATCTTTGTTGAAAGACTGAAAGCATCCTCCGGCAAGGAGCATATTGGCAATATCCGTAATCTTGGTGCGATGATCGCCATTGAACTGGTCAAGGAGGGGGATGCGGATCAGCCGGATGCCGACCTGGCCAAGGCATTGGTCGCGGCGGCAAGTGAACAGGGGCTTATTCTGTTGTCCTGCGGCACCAGAGGGAATGTTATCCGCTTCCTGCCGCCGCTGACCATCTCCAATGAGCTTATTCATGAGGGGCTGGATATTCTGGACAACTGTTTTAAAAAATTGGGAGATCGCTAATGTCCAGCCCCAAATGGCCGTCCACCCCGTGGGATGATATTTTACTGTTGGAGGATTTTCTGACCGAAGAGGAGCGCATGATCCGCGACGGGGCCCGTGATTTCTGTCAGAAGGAGCTGATGCCGG